>Ga0265294_10000034_pt1 | contig 142853 bp, 119 predicted proteins | sample MunlanPumphouse3_FD_192504 | JGI IMG/M metagenome (GOLD analysis project Ga0265294, IMG submission 192504) | Groundwater microbial communities from a municipal landfill in Southern Ontario, Canada - Pumphouse #3 | ecosystem: Environmental > Aquatic > Deep subsurface > Groundwater | place... | reverse complement strand
TTTTGTTGCTTCCATGCTCATATTCAGAGACATACATATGTTTTAGTGCGTTCTTTTTGAGGCAACCACCTTTTTCTACTCCTACATCTTCCCCTTTTCGGTGCGCATATTTTTGAGGCAATGCGCCGGCATCTCGTTCAAGAATTTCTCCTTGTCAGCAGAGTTTTTTGAAAGTACACTTTGCGGGTCACTCGCTTAAGAGGAGAGAGATTTGATACAATAGTAATTATATGCCAAGCGCTAATGATATTCGCAGAGGACAGGCTCTTATTTATAATAATGATGTCTGTGTTGTTCTTGAATGCACACACCGCACCCCTGGAAACCTCCGTGCTTTCGTCCAAGTGACATTACGTAGTCTGAAGACAGGAAAATCAACTGACGTCCGCTTCAGTTCCACTGAAAAGGTGGAAGTTGTCCCTATGACAACTCAGAAAATGGAATACAGCTACAAAGATGGAAATGACTTTGTTTTCTCTGATCCTGAAACCTACGAGACTGTTACTCTGACTCCGGAGCTGGTGGGCAGCGCTGTTAATTATTTGACTGAAAACGCACTGGTAACCGTCACTTTTGTGGATGGAAAAGTCGTCGGAATTGAGCTTCCCTCTTCTGTCGCTTTATTAGTTACTGATGCACCCGACGGTATTCGAGGCGATTCTGCCAATAATGTAATGAAGACCGTAACACTGGAGACTGGCATCAACGTTCAGGCTCCTCTGTTTATTAAAACGGGCGAAAAAATTAAAATTGATACCCGCACGGGTAAGTACATGGAGCGCGCCTAAGCCTCCTATTCTACATAGAGAAAAGGGCGGCTCAATAAACCGCTCTTTTTTTGAATCGTTTACTCTCGTTCACTATGAAGCAATACCATGATCTTCTGAAGCTCGTCCTGGAAAAAGGAACATGGACATCTAACCGAACCGGAGTTAAAACGAAATCCTACTTCGGAGCCCAGGCTCGTTTCCCCCTGACGGACACTTTCCCGCTGCTCACGACCAAAAAAGTCCACTTACGCTCCATCATTTACGAGCTTCTCTGGTTTCTTCAAGGCAATACCAACACCCGCTATTTGAAGGATAACAAGGTTACCATCTGGGACGAGTGGGCCGATCCTAATGGTGATCTCGGCCGAATCTATGGCGCTCAATGGTGTGACTGGCGTACCGCTGAGGGCAAATCAATTCACCAGATTGATAACGTCATAGAACAAATCAAAAATGACCCTACCAGCCGTCGGTTGATTGTCTCGGCATGGAATCCCGGAGAGCTGGATCAAATGGCACTCCCCCCTTGCCATACTTTCTTTCAATTCAGCGTCCACGGCGATCAGCTAAGTTGCCAGCTCTATCAGCGCAGTGCCGACCTTTTCTTAGGCGTCCCCTTCAATATCGCATCTTATGCGCTCCTGACATTGATGATTGCTCAGGTAACGGGCTTAAAGCCGGCTGAATTTATCCATACTTTCGGAGATATCCACCTTTACGAAAATCACATGGACCAGGTTGCCCTTCAGATGAGTCGTGATTTTCGGCCTCTTCCGGTGATGCGGCTTAATAAAGAAATAAAAAACATTCATGACTTCCGTTATGAAGATTTTTCTCTGGAAGCCTACGATCCTCATCCGGCCATTAAGGCTCCCGTAGCGGTCTGATTCAAAACGGGTACTTCCAAAATGTCCGGCCTGCTGCCTCAAACAAGCACAAACTGGACCTCAACAAATAGAGGAACAGAGTTTTGCGCCCCTAAATGAAGCCCGGTTTCTGTGCGAAAGCCTATCGAAAAAACCTTTTGCCTTCTTGATTATTGCCATTCTAAAGCGCTATAATCTGTCCCGTTGTTATTAGGGAAGATTTTCTGAAGGCTGGGTACCTCCTGAGGATGATTCAATAAGAAAAAGGTGTTTAACAATCCTTTTCTGCGGGGAGTTAAGCAGATGATAGTTGATTATTCCTTAAAAAACGCATCCCTTCTCTGACAACAAGACAGGATATCCGGATATGATTCAAACAGAAGAAAGCATTCGCAAAAAACTGCTTTGGAGATTGCAGAAAAGATGGCCACAGCCGCCCGCACTGCTCCAAAGACGAAGGGCCGCGACACCTTGAAGATCGTGATTGTGAGTGGCGACGATCTTAATAAAATCGCAGATAAGATGGCTGAAATCTCCAAGAGAATTCCACTCCCTTTTTTTGAGAGGGATGCGGAGTGCATCCGAAAGAGTCAAGCCTTGCTTCTGATAGGCACATCTGTGCTGCCAGCTATGCTCCCTTATTGCGGCCTTTGTGGTTTTGAAGATTGTAAGTCAAAAATGAAGGTTCCAAATGCACCGTGTGCCTTTAACACGATTGATTTGGGAATCGCCGTGGGTTCTGCGGTCAGTATTGCTGCCGATTCCAGGGTAGATAGCAGAGTGATGTATTCAGTCGCCATGGCTGCACTGGAGTTGAAGATTTTGGGCGACCTTCATAAAGTTTTGTTAGGCATCCCTATTTGCATCTCCTCCAAGAACCCATTCTTTGATCGATAGACCTATAGAAAAGATAAAAGCCGGGGCAACCCGCCCTGGTTTGGCCCTCACCGAACGCTTTTTGGCCCCATTTGTTACGGCCGTTATGTTCGGTTATTTGGGGTTGTTTCTCATTTACCCCGTCTGGATTATGTTGAATGGCGCTTTCTCGGGCGTCGATGGCTTTTCCTTACAGTATTTCAGTATCCTTCTTTCAAGTCCTCTCATCCGTGAGGCTTGTATCAATAGTTTTCTGATCGCTCTTGCCGCTACGGTAGTCGCGTTTCTCTTAGCCCTACCAATGGCGCATATCATGACCCGCTACCTCTTCCCGGGTAAATCTCTCGTCAGTGCGCTCCTGCTTTTACCCATGGTAATGCCCCCTTTTGTCGGAGCCATCGGCCTACAGCAAATACTCTCCAAATACGGGGTTCTGAACAGTTTTTTGATGAAGGTTGGGATCCTGGGCTATGACCAGCCCATACACTGGCTGGGAATGGGCGGTGTAGCCGGTATCGTGATTTTGCAGGCACTGCATCTCTATCCCATTTTATATCTGAATCTCTCAGCTTCCATGTCCACCCTGGATCCTTCACTTCGCGAAGCAGCACAAAATATGGGAGCTTCCAGCCGGAAGATTCTTCGCACAATCACGCTGCCGCTCATTATCCCGGGACTTTTCGGAGGTTCTTTTATCGTTTTTATCGGCTCTTTGACCGATTTGGGCACACCGCTGATGTTTAATTTTACCCGCTGCATCCCGGTTCAAATTTTTGACGGGATCAGCGACATGAATACAAACCCTATTGGATTCACACTCGTCATTTTCACGCTGCTGGTTACCGCTCTGCTCTTCATTGCTGCCAGAGCTCTCTTCATGAATAAAAGCTATGAAGTGGTCTCGAGAAGTGGTCACACCGGGAGTTTTGAAATTCAAGCCAGCCAAAGACAGAAGGCTTGTTTCTATTCATTTTTTGCTCTCATTATCTTCCTGGCTGCAATTCCCAACATCATGGTGGTTCTGCAATCCTTCGCCGGCCCCTGGTTCATGAGCGCCCTGCCTGAGAGGTGGACTCTGGAAAATTACAGCTTCCTGGCATCTCATCCTTTGAGCGTAAGCAGCATCCGCAACAGCCTCTATTACAGCTCGGTCAGCGGCATAATAGATGTCATTTTCGGTGTCGGGATAGCTTGGGTAATCACTCGATCCAAGGCTAGATATGGGTGGCTATTGGATACGTTGGCGATGCTGCCCTTGGCTTTACCGGGGCTCGTTCTGGCTTTCGGTTATATGGCAGCCTTTGATTTGGATATTCCCTGGCTTAACCCCCGGGTGAATCCGGTTCTCCTTCTTATTGTGAGCTATAGCGTCCGACGCTTGCCCTATATGGTACGGGCTGCCTGCGCAGGTTTCCAACAGGCGAGTATCACACTGCAGGAGGCCAGCACCGGACTCGGAGCTTCTCCTATCCGAACTTTGCGCAAGATCACACTCCCATTGATTCTCGGGCATCTTATCGGCGGATTTATACTCACCTTCTGTTTTGCCGTCCTGGAAGTGAGCGACAGCTTGATTCTCGCTACTCGTGAACCTTTCTACCCTATTACCAAACTCATGTGGGACCTTATTTCCCGCATAGAACCCCAGGCGGCTTCCTACACTTGCGCGCTGGGGGTATTGGGGATGCTTATCCTGATCATCAGTCTCTGGATCGCCTCCAAATGCATGGGCAAAAAACTGGGTCAAATTTTCAGAATATGAAGCTTAATCCCGCGATTTTCATACCCTCCGGCCTCGCGCTTGCAGCAATTGTCGTTGGGATTATACTGGGATTGGCTTTTCCCTCTCCCGGGATTGCCAGTTTGGGATGGATTGCCCCGGGGCTCCTGGCCTTTCTCCTCATACATGGAGATAATTTTTTCAAACCTGTACCCGGTCTGAATTCCAATCATAATAGCCCCATCTGCGCTTTTAAATTGGGTTGGCTTGCCGGATTCTCTTTTTGGCTCTTAACTCTGCGCTGGCTGCTTCTTATGCCCTTCCCCAGCGGAGCCATTATGGGGTGGCTTTCTCTGAGTGCTTACCTGGCCTGTTATATGGGGCTCTGGAGTTGGCTGCTCCACAAAATGGGGAGGAAAATGCAGCTCTTTCGCTTTTCTCTCTTTGCCGCTTCTGCCTGGGTAACTTTGGAATGGGTGAGAGGATGGCTCTTCAGCGGTTTTGCTTGGAATATGCTCGGAGTATCACAGCATGATAACATTCCGCTGGCCCAATTAGCTTCCTGGACCAGCGTCTATGGCATCTCCTTTCTCATGGTAGCCTTCTCGATATCCTGGATAATAGGGGGCTACGACTGGATTTCTGCCCTCAAGAGCAACCACGCTCTAAAAGAGGATATGCGTGAGCGGTTCATGGGTGTCTTTTCAACACGATACTTCAAAGAAGGAGCTTTTTGGCTCTTAATTCTCTGCCTGCTGATCGGTTGGGGCTCACATACCATTTCAAAGAAAAGTCAGAGGCCAACACACCAGGCGCAAATGACGTTTTCCATTGCACTGGTTCAGCCGGGCATCCCACAAACACTTCTTTGGGACCCACAAGAAAACGAAAACCGTTTTTTTGAACTTCTGCAAACAACGCGGGATATGATAGGGACCAACCACATAGATCTTCTTGTCTGGCCTGAAGCCGCCCTTCCCGGCTATATTCGCTACGATTCGGAAATATCCAATCTGGTCAGCAAGATGGCGATCGACTTGCGCTGTCCCATTATTTTTTGTTCTGACGATGTTGAGCCCGACCCGAAGAACTCTGAAAAAAAGCATTTCCTGAACTGTGCCTTTATGATGGATGACCAGGGCAATTTAATCGAACGTTATGCAAAGAGGCACTTGGTTATTTTTGGTGAATATGTACCGCTCTACGAATACCTCCCTTTCTTGAAATATTTTACCCCTATCACCGGAAATTATTCCACGGGCAAAGAGGCCAAAACTTTCCCCTGGCCCAACAAGCACAACCCCATCTCTCCGCTCATCTGTTTTGAAGATGTTTTCCCGGAAGAAGTTCGAAAGCACGCTTCAGGCACTGTCAGCGCTTTGGTTTATCTGGTCAATGCCGGCTGGTTCAAACAATCCAGCGCACACTGGCAGCATCTGGCAAACGCTCAGTTCCGGAGTATCGAAAACGCTCTTCCTGCTATTCGCTGCACCCAAAACGGAATAACCTGTTGGATAGACCGTTCCGGAAGGGTCCACGAGATTTTTTATGATCAATCTGGCAATCCTTACGGCAAAGGTGGGCAGATTATCAAAATTCCGGTGGGAGAAGTCTTCTCTGATGCTCCCCAAAGCTTCTACCGAAGAGCCGGAAATATATTCGCCTGGTGCTGTATTGTTTGGTTTCTTCGGGAGGTCGTTTTTTCATTCCTGCGGCGTGGGAAGAAACAAAGTTGAGAATTAAGGCTCATTCCATTAGAATCAGCTCTTGCGATGTTGAAAAGATTATTGTTCATGTTGCCGCTGGCCGGCCTGCTGCTTCTCCAGGAGTATCAATTGCACGCCCAGTCAGAGACTCACTCAACGCTGGAGCTGGCTCCGGTCGGATTACGCGTGGATTTGCTGGAGCACACAGACCGTGTCTGGCAAGGCGGGCGTCTCATCAATACTACATTGCCCGAAGCAGTCTCAAAAACCTCCGCCTATCAGTTTGCCAATATCTTAAGCAGAAAACCTTTTTTCTCCTGGGAGCTGAGAAGCCCGCGAAGTGATGTACTACAAACCGCCTGCCAGGTTCGAGTCGCCTCTTCTCCCAAAATGCTGAGTGAGGATAAACCCGATCTCTGGGACAGCGGAAAGCAGGAAAACGATAATGAACTTTCACTGACTTATTCCGGCGAAGAACTTCAGCCCAGCAAGGTATATTATTGGCAGGTACGGTCCTGGAATAACGGTATCCCCAGCCAATGGTCCGAACCTAAGGCGTTCCGAATGGGAGACGAGCTTACAAGCGAATATGAGGCGGCCCGTTACCCCGTTCAAAAAGTCGATGAACTGCCCTCAGTAATTCATAACCTCAGCTCTGAAACTAACTCTCTTTACGTGGTGGATTTTGAAAGAGCATCCTTCGGTACGCTGCGGCTGACCTTAACGGCAGAGAACGACGGGGAAAGCGTTTTAATCCACCTTGGGGAAGCCTTGAAAGAGGGACGTGTCAACACGGCTCCGGGCGCAACCATCCGATATGCGCAGTACACACTGAATTTGCTCAAAGGGACACGTACTTATTTCCTCAAGCTGCGCCCCGATGGACGCAATACAGGCCCTCAAGCCATCAAAATGCCTGATTATATCGGAGAGGTCTTTCCTTTCCGTTACTGTGAAATAGAATCGAAAAATGCTCTACTCGGCTCTCCCCTTTCGATCATCAGAGAGTCTGCCTACTATCCCTTCGGAGATATGGGGAAGTTTGAAAGCAGTAACGATGTTCTGAATCAGATATGGGAGCTCTGCCGCTATTCGATGAAAGCAACCAGTTTTTGCGGCGTCTATGTCGATGGCGACCGGGAACGCATCCCTTACGAGGCTGATGCACTCATTAACCAGCTCTCCCACTATGCCGTGGATAATGAATATAGTCTGGCTCGGGTATCCCACGAATACTTAATGACCCACGCCACCTGGCCCACAGAATGGATCCTCCAATCGGTTCTGATAGCCTGGAATGATTATCTCTACTCCGGAGATGCCCGCTCACTACGTCTTTTTTATACCGATTTAAAGGCGAAAACTCTTTTGCCACTGGCCGACGAGGAGACTCTTTTCATTAGCACTCGAACCGGGAAACAGACTCCTGAGCTCGTCAAATCAGTCCATTACTACACCGGCAAGGAGCTGAGAGATATTGTAGATTGGCCCCAGGGGGGCAGCTTCGGCCAGGATCAAAAACCCGGAGAATCCGATTTCTTTGTTTTCAAAGAGGTGAATTCCGTCGTGAATGCGTACCACTATGAAGCTTTGAAACTCATGGAAAAAATCGCAAACATTCTGGGTGAAAATAACGACGCAAAGTTCTTTTTCCAGCGCGCTCTTCAACTCAAAGAAAGCTTCCACAAGCATCTATTCCTGCCCGAATCCGGCGCTTACCGGGATGGAATCGGCACAGAACACACGGCGCTTCACTCCAGCATGTTTCCCATGGCCTTTGGCATGGTTCCAGATGAGGTCAAAGCCCCTGTCATGGACTTTATCCGCTCCCGCGGCATGGCCTGCAGCGTCTATGGTTCCCAATTTCTGATGGATGCTATTTATGAGGCTCATGATTCGGACTATGCCCTGGAGCGCCTGCTGGCGAAGGATGATCGCGGCTGGTTCAATATGATTCAGCTCGGCAGCACCATTACTTTAGAAGCCTGGGATAATAAATATAAAAACAATCTGGATTGGAACCATGCCTGGGGCTCGGCTCCTGCCAATATCATCACCCGCAAGTTGGTCGGCGTTGAACCTCTGGAAGCAGGTTTCAAAAAAATCCGCATCAAGCCTCAGATCGCCTCCCTGGATTGGATCAAAGCTGAAGTTCCCTCCATTCGCGGCACGATCCATGTCAGCGCCAATCAGGTACCGGGAAGCGAATTTATGCTCTCTTTGAATATCCCTGCCGGAGTGACTGCCGAAGTGTGGCTGCCGGCTTTCAGCGAAACCGGCGACCTGATTCAGCTCGATGGCAAAGAGATTCCGACTACAAACACAGATTCTTTTCACCTGGTGGGAGAGGTTGGTTCGGGACCCAAAACTTTTCTAATATTAAAGAAATAGAGAATGTTGATAAACCATTTCTTTTCCCGGCTCACTTTAAGGTGCCTTCTCTTCCTTTGCCTGTTTGCCCTTATCCCGGCTCAAACTCTGAGCCAGGATATTCGGACCTACACAATGAAGATGGATGGTCTTCAAGAGGTTGTTTTTGATTTTCCTCTCTCCCGCTTAACCGGAGATATCCAGAGATTCCCGGCACAACTTCGGAATGGGGAAACTCGAGTGATGGGCCATCGGGTAGTATTGGAGCTGGGTAAGGAAACTGATTTTTCACTGATTAAGCCCCTTCTTTCGCACTTCGATGTGCAGGTGCATCCTCTCAAAATTAGTGGCTATACTCTTTTGGAAACAGAATCTGTTCTCCAAGCCGCTGAGCTCGCAGCAGAACTTTCAACTTTGGACTCTGTGCTCTACGCAGCACCGGAGTATGAAATTGAACTCGCCTCAAATGCCTCCTTTGCGCATCTGCCCAATGATAAATACTGGTCCTGGTGTTGGCATCTGGACCGTCGGGATGGAAACGGAATCCGCACAGGCTGGGATATGGGGGCCCGATCCGCCTGGGCTATAACCCAAGGCGAAGGAGTCGGCATCGCCATCATGGATACGGGAATCGAAAAGCTTCATCCCGACCTGGAAGATAGAATGCACCACTCTCTTCATTACAATGTATTCACCCAGAAAAGCTCGCCTGAGCCGATGGATTATACGCTGGGACACGCCCATGGAACCTGTGTAGCCGGGCTGGCGGCGGCCTCAGGATACAATGCTATAGGAGGCTTGGGAGTAGCACCTCAAGCGGCTCTGGCCGGCTGGGTGATGCTGGGCTCCACACGGGACATCACTGATTTGGAACTAGCCGAACTCTATTTGAGGGAACCTTCTGCATTCCGTATTCAGAATCAGAGCTGGGGGGAAATAGAGCGAATGATCCCCCTCTCACCTGTTGTAAAAGATGCTCTGGAAACAGCCGCCCACAATGCCGTTGATGGGCTGGGAATCGTTATGGTGCGTGCCTCGGGTAACGCGCGCGCTAATGTCAATGGAAGGCCTGACTTCGGTGATGCTAACAACGATCCTTTTAACAACTGGAATGCAGTTGTTGTCGGGGCCGTAGATTCGCAAGCCAGGTATGCTTCCTACTCCAGCCCCGGTGCGAATCTTTTAGTAGCGGCCCCAGGTGGAAGTGCAGAAGACGATCTTCCCCTTTTCATGACCGATTTCACGAGTGAGCGGGGCTACAACTACGCAAACTACTTCCCACCCATGGAAGATTTCAATAATTATGCCACGGGAAAAATGGCTCAGGGCACATCTTTTTCCAGTCCTCTTGTTTCGGGTGTGTGTGCATTGATTCTTGCTGCAAACCTGGACCTGACGCTCAGAGACGTCCGCCATATCCTCCTGCAGTCAGCTCAATATCTGGATTTTGAAGACCCGGATACTCTCGTGAACGGAGCCGGTTTCCCGCTCAGCCACAATGTTGGCTACGGAGTACCACATGCCGGCTATGCCGTCACGCTGGCTCAAAATTGGAATCAACTCCCCAAAACATCCACTTTGCAGTACACAGCCGCCATTCGGAAAGGATTGCTCATCCCGGAAGAAGGCTACATTCTCTCTCTTTCAGGCGATTCTCTTCCGACTCCTATTCAAATTCCCATGACCATCTCGGACACACCCTTTGCCAATGAGTCCACGCCATTAACAGATATCGTAGACCTCGGGACTGTTGTGAGCCCCATTCAAGAGAATCTCGAAGGCAAGATCGCTTTAATACAACGAGGAGGGGCTACTTTCCGTCAAAAAATTGATTACGCTGCTGATGCGGGCGCATCCTTTGCCATCATTTATAACCACGAAGAATCTGAGGTATTAGCGAACATGGCTCAGGTGGATCGATGCCGCATCCCCGGCGTTTTTATTTCAAAAAACAGCGCTGAAACTATTCAACAGCTCCAAGAAGGCGATTCCAGCCTCGGAGCTCAACTCATTCACTCACCGCTGGTCTATTCGTTTGAAGTGGCGGAGAGCCTGATTTGTGAAGATGTCTCTCTTTTGGTCAAAGCTCAAAGTCCGGACAGCGGAACACTTAGAGTTACTTTAATTTCTCCCTCGGGCACTCGCAGCCTTCTTCATCGCTATAATTTTGGGGCAATGGAGGAGATCGACTGGGAGTTCTTTTCCACTCATCATTTCTATGAACCAACTCGGGGAAAATGGCGGGTTGAAATATCCAATATGCCCTCTCCTACCACCGGCGCCTACGCCTCGCAACCTGTGTTGAAAGGCTTAGAACTTAACATCCGGGGTATTCCTGTTACCGATACAGATAATGACGGTTTGTCTGACGATTGGGAATTGGATCATTTTAATAGTCTCCAATATTCGGCAATGGATGTCGTTTCTCCCTCCGGCTACACTAACGCCCGCTGGCAAATAGTGGGAGATAACATGGCCCGAGAAGCCGCCCATTTAAACATTTCAGCTGACCCATTACAGTCTGGGAAAATCAGACTCTCCTGGCTTGGTGTAAATAATAGCCTTTATGAAATCCTTGAACGCTCCTCTGCCGAAGAAGAATGGAGTGTGCTTCAAACGGTTCGGGGGACGTTCCCTTTTACGGAGTATATCGTCAGTTCCTCATCGCAAAGTGGCTCCACTTTCTTTTGTATAAGAAAGCCCTGATATCGAAACATAGAAAATGGAGCGCCCCCTCTTTCCTGTATTGAATAAAAGCCAATAAATCGGCTACACTCTTTCCAGGTTTCCGCCTGAATTTCAGCGGTACCCCAAACGCGCGAGTGGTGAAATGGCATACACGCCAGACTTAGGATCTGGTCCGAAAGGGTGGGGGTTCAAGTCCCCCCTCGCGCACCAATCCCGGTTTGATCAATCCGGGTCTTCCGAATTCTCAGAAAAAGTCTACTGAGGAATTTCTATTTTCTTGCTCCCTATCTTGAGGTACTTGACTTGCATCTGATAAGGAATTACCAACCGGGCTTGCGCAGTCGTCTTCTTTACCTTCCCGTCCTCAGTGACAATTCCAAGAGTGCTGCTCTCGTTTTCAATAAAGCTGATCATATAAACACCCAGCTCTTCATCATCCCGTCCCAGAACTCTGACCATGTCATCATCAGCGAAATAGGGATTTCTGGGGAGCACCAGATTGGATAAATCCTGTTTCGTGTACTGGCAATCGGTGATTTCATAGCTCGGAAAGAGGCTTCCCTTGCGGAGAATAATCATATCCAGGAAACCCTCCGTATACCGTTTCTTGTAAAGGAAGGGGTCTGACATTGAGAAATCATCTTCAGCGAGAAACCCCTTCGTTCCGGAGCATCCCGTAAACCCAATAGCCACACAAAGCGTCAAAAGAGACAAAATCGTCTTTTTCATTTTTCAACTTTCTCCTGAGCTTCTTCCACCTTCTTCTTTTCAAAAAAACCCCTCCCCTCCAGCCAGAAAAGGAGGTCTCGGCTCCAGGGATGAAAATCTTTTTCATCCATCCCCTGGGTAGTTGTCCAGCGTATACCTGCCAGAGCCAAACCATGAATCCCTTTCTCGTAAATATGCAAATCAAAGGGAACTCCGGCTTTTCTTAGGGCAGCCGCCAAAAGCAGCGCATTCTCAGTGGGTACTACTTCATCTTCAAAAGTATGCCAGATAAAACAAGGCGGAGTATTCTTATCCACCTGTTTTTCGATGCTCACATACTCTGCCAAGCCCGCAGTGAAATTGGGTCCAAGGAGGTTCTGGATTGAGCCCATATGAGCGAAATCTCCGGATGTGATCACAGGGTAGCAGAGAATTGCGAGATCGGGACGGGAGCTCAGTCTGTCAATGGGGTCCAGCAGCGCAGGGTTTGCCTTCTCATAATGTGTCATCAAGAGAGCAGCCAGATGTCCGCCGGCAGATGAACCCATCACACCGATTCGATCAACATCTATCCCCCACTTCTGAGCCTGAGAACGCACGACTCTTACAGCGCGTGCGGCATCCATCAACATTACCGGATAATGATATCCGTTGGAGGCTAGACGGTAGCGCAACACGAAAACGCTCACCCCATGCGAAGCTAAAAAACGCGCATATCCGGCTCCCTCATACTCATAATCACTAAGGCCCCAATAGCCACCTCCGGGGCAAACCACAACAGCTGAGCCATTGGCTTTGCCTTCAGCGGGCAAATAGACCGTCAATGTTGGAATATCTTTATCTTCCTTGCCCTGGGCATAGGGGGCATCATTTTCCCAAAGGCGTATGACCTCCTGGGCAGAAACATTTATACCGATTAACGCAATCAAAAGCGTCGTCCATCTCAATATCTTTTTCATCATCATTCTCAATCCGCTCCGACATAGTAGAAGATTTGCTCTCCAAAAGAAAGAGACATTCTTCAACAGCAAAACTGCCGTTCGTCTTTCGACAAACGGCAGTTTTGAATAAGTTACTCAGAGTTTCTTAACTCTGAATGCTAGGAACTAGCGCACCAGGCGGTAGAAGCCCGTGCCCACTTTGCCCAGCTCAACTTCGTAGACATTAGTCCCGTCGACTTCGGTAGGAAGTCCAGCATGAGTCCAAGGACCTTCTGCAGTCGGAGCAACCTCCAAGGCACAACGAGAAGACACCAACCAGCTGAGGACCAGTTTTCCGTGCTCAACCTTATAAGTCAGGTCAGGATCCGTCAGGACACCAAAGAGACCCGTTTCGAAGATTTCCTGAATTTGTTCTGCACTCAACGCATAGTTGAAGAGAGCAGGTTCATCCAGAGCACCCTTGAAGAGTCTATCTGTACCTTCATTATCCTGTCCACCCAACGTGAAGAGGGTGTCTATCTGAGTCGGAGTATGAGCAACAGGGTTAGCTGCGCTTCTCAAACCAGTCGTCTCGCTGCCCAGGTAAAGGACGGCTTCAGTCGGTTTGACAACCAGAGCTGCAAAGTACCAGCTTCCATCAGCCATCGTAAGTCCGCTATTGAAGGACCATGCGGCCGGCTGGCCACCCCAGCTGTAACCCAGAGCATTGCCATGGACAAAGGTTAATCCAGTGAATTCACCTTCATCTGAACGGTTCATCATCATCGGCGTGTAGTCGATCTGCGCACCGTCTCTCTTCACCCAGCAGAGCAGGGTTGCTTCAGAAACAGTTTCCAAACCGATTGCAGGAGCCACCATTGTGCTATAGGACTCAGTATTCTTCAAACCGCCGCTGAAGGCGACCGCTGTATCGGCATCCTGAGCAATAGCTCCAGGGATACCCAGCAGGTTGCCGGAGGCGAAAGAAGCATTGAGCAGATGAGCGTAATCAACGGCCTTATCAGCACCATCGCCTTCACCCAATCTCCAGTATGCCCAAGGATTGTAGCTTGAAACCAGGGCTTCGTAGCCACTTGCGGGCTCGCGGAAACTGATCACAGCAGCGTCAGAAACCGTAGAACCGACAATGTTAGTCACGAGAGCAGTCCAGCTGCCGGCATTAGCCGTCGTCCGAGCTACCTCAATGGTGTTACCGGTCAGACCCGATTCAACACCATCCTTCAACCATACCACAGTGAGAGGCTCTGTCCCTGTCGCTTCGACACTGAGGGCCAGATATCCGTCGCTTGTATAGACCATTTCAGGACTCACAGGCTGCTGAGTTATTTCAGGCAAGTGACCCACGGGGATCGGTTCGCCTATGTACGGACTCAGGAAGCGTGCTTCCATCGGGACTACCGGAACATCACTACTTTCCGGATTGACCTGGCTCGGAGTTGTCCAGGCCACGGAGAGATTATCTCCTTCGGCTCCCACATTGTGGAAGAGCTCGAAGTAGTAGCTTTCTCCGGCGACCAACTCGATTGCGGCAGATTTCTGCTCAGGATACAGGTCGTATTGACGGCTTGCAGTGGGCAGAGAAACCCAAGCAATCGGATCTTCGCTTACATCTTCCGGGCTGCCGGTCGTGCTCAAGTAGAGAGCGCTCTCCTTATCAGCGGCAACGTAGAAATTATACGTTCCGGTCTCTTCAGGAGTAATCAGACCCACAATCACAGAACCGTAGAGAATGCCATGATTTTCCGGAGTCTCGAAGTAACCTTCAGGATTCAGGAAGAGCACTTCATCAGGTGCAGTGAAGTTCCACAGATTGTAAATAAGATCACTTATGGAAGTAGGACCTTCGTAATTCCATACCTGGACAAGACCAGGCTGAGGATTCTCAACAACAGTCAACACCGCTTCGTCAGAGGTAAGAACCGTTGTCCCTTGGGTTACATTCACATAATAGGTACCAGCCGTTTCTTCAGTTGCGAAGAGCGTACCGAGCGTGTCTTCATAACGATCAGGAACTATCAGTCCGTCATGATACCAGGTGTAGGAGAGGTCCGTACCGAGGGCTAGAACATTGAATCCAGCCAGCGATCCCTCACACACAGTTGCGGAATCCGGTTGTACGATAATCTCTGCAGGTATGAAGCCCTTCACCTCATTGTAGTGAGAAAACACAGCGGTGCCGTCATTGCTGGCTTCATCACCTGAAGTTGTCCACATACCAATGTAGAGAGGCAACGTAGAACCCAGAGGACCATCAGTCCAATCAGAGGTGTCTTCCTCAGCCAGTACTGTCCAGTTTTCTCCATCAGCGCTGTAAAGTCCGTAGAGAATATCCTCAATACGAACAATACGCTGCCAATGCGGATATTCAGCTTCCGCCCCAAAAGGAACGGACACAATCGGGCTTGAAGCCACAGAACGCCAGGCAGCGCCACTATAATCCAGCCCTGTTTTTCCATCCTCCCAAACCAGTGAGCTGAAGTAACGTGAGCTTCCCGCCTGCACACCGAAGTCGGCATCACCCTCGCGAACCATCAGACCCGCCAGGGCCCTTCCGGAATCGGAAGTCAAGCTTTCTACTTTGACGGTGACGTCGAAGTCACCCGCAGGAGCCTGATTGTAAACATAGAAGAAGGAATCTTCTACGACACCGATACCGTTACCACTTCCTTGAATCGTGTAGGTTCCCTTAGGAGCTTCCACTAAACTACCGGGAGCTTCGCCCTCGTAATTGACATCGTCATAGAAGTACGGAGGAACCGGAGGAGCGGCAGGATAATCCAACTGCTCTAAGCCGAGAACACCCTTCCAAACGGTTACGCGGTCCACAGAGCCGGTAATAGGCAATGAGCCACCGAGCTCGCGTCCAAGGCAACCACTCAGGTCAGTTGTCTGTGCAGCGAAGTTCACTCCACCTGTATAGGCCTTAGTGCCGGCCAATTGACCGTCAATGTATACATAGACGAGACCTCCGGGGGCATTGTAAGCCACGGCGATCTGGTGCCAATCAGAGCCCTCAGGAATTTTGACTCCAGTATTGAAGTCGGCAATTCCCAATGTCGTAAAGAAGACTTCACGAGCAGGACTGATGGAGAACGAGACTCTCGGGCAAGTTCCGGCTACGTTACCCAGAGTTTGGAAGAATACCTGGCGGGACGTAGAAACCTTAATGTCCTTAATCCAAGCGCTCATCGAGAAACTCAGGTCACTCTTATCACCGAAGTTGATACCATCTGTGTTAAACGGAGCATAAGCGCTGCCGTTGAACCTGAGAGCGTGATCATACTTACCTGCGAGCGGGCCTTCTGTCCAAACAGGTTTGGAAGCGGCGGCCATCACTTGTGCGCCATCCAGGAGCTCAATATTTCCGAGACCCGCACTGGCATAAGGCGTTTGCCCCTCATCGAAACCGTAACTCAGCAAAGTCACTCCTTCAATAGGAGCCTTCGGATTCGTTACACCCACATCAAGCTGCGAAGGCTGCAAGATACCGGCATGGAGACGCATGCGGTCCATTCTACCCTGGAAGATCGAACCACCAAAGTTATCGGAACCCAACGAGATACGGTTGTTACCGTATGCTCTCGGCATTGAGGTCACGGGGACAGAGGCGATTTGAGCACCGTTCTTGTAGAAGGTGACTCCCACGCCCGGCTCCCATGTGCAAGCCAAGTGCATCCAAATATCGTTTTCAACAACAACCTCAGAGTTGATATCAACGATACCCATGAAGGTTGCCTGGAAGACATGGGCGGTATTCATACCAATCTTGATCGTGTCACCAACGCGGAAGAAGTCCTCGTAGGTCTTGATGCTCAGCGGATCTCTCCAGACCCAAGCTTCCCAAGTGAACGGTTTGTCTAAGGCGACCGGGGTTCCTTCAAAAGTACCCAGGAGCCAGCCTTGTCCGTTAAACTCCGCTGCATAGTCATCAACTAAGCCCGAAGGAGCAACAACACCATTGACCACAGCGCTAGGATCAGCGTCGTAACCGAAAGTGGCTAGCGCATTACCCACAGAGCTGGACGTCTCAAGGAATTGACCTTCGTCCATCTGGAAGTCAACAAGCTTCTGCAGTTTGGCAGGATCAGAAGATACCACCAAAGTCTTGCCGGAGCTCATCGTTGTTCCACCGAGATTGCTCACGCCCACCGTGTACACACCGGCGTCACCGGTGCCAGTCTGACCAATAGTATAGGAGGAACCGGTAGCGTCTTTGATCGCCACACCGTTCTTGTACCATTGATAAGTAATCTCGCCAGCACCCTTGGCATCCACCGTGAGGGTTGCACCATTACCTTCAACTACGATCGGAACTTCCATACCCAAAATGGTAGGAGGAGCTCCTCTGTAAGGTTTGATGTATTGTGCTTCGATGGGGAGCGTCGGGAGCACGTCACCCATACTGGGAGTTGCCCATGCAACAGAGAGGTTATCTCCGCCGCCGCCTTCCACATGGAATACCTCAAAATAGTAATCCTTACCGGCTACTAAGTTGACTGCCACTGACTTCTGGTTGGGTTCCTGGTTATAAACACGACTCGGGGCCCAGCCGGTCACCTCGCAAGTGCGGGTACCGCCTAAACCGGCGGGAGTCGCATCGGAGCTCAGCCAAAGTTGACTCTGATCATCCGAGGCAATATAGAAGTAATAGGTGCCTGTCTCCGGAGGAGTCAACAGACCCGCTATTGAAGAACAATAGTTATCTGCGCGATCCGTCGGGGTCTCCAAATACTGGGTCAAATAAAGAACCAGGTTCGGATTGGTGTAATTCCTGAATGCAGCTTTTACCTTGTCCAAGTTCCCCGGATTGGGATTGTCATAAACCCAGGCCTGTACGGCGTCAGGTTCGGTAGCAGGATTGACGGTCAGTGTGGCCACGTCGCTCAGAATAAATCCATTATTCTGGTAAACGGCCAAATGATACTCGCCCGCATCCCAAGGAGTGGCGTAGCAATAGAAGGAACTTCCTGTGAAGTCTTCAAGCGCTTCTCCATTCTTGAACCACTGAAGGTTAATGTCTGTGCCAATTGCCAGTGCGCGGATCGAAGCTCTCGCTCCTGCTACAGTTGTAACTGAAGCGGGCTGGGTGATAATTTCCATTGGAACATAACCCATCGTGAGCTCAAGTTCACTGAATAACGCCGTGGCATCATTGCTATTGGAGTTGTGTGAGGTCACCCACATACCCACATAAAGCGGGTTGGTGGAGCCCAGAGTGCCACCGCTCCATTGAGTCGTATCGACTGCGGCGAGAAGGTTCCAATTTTCCCCATCCGTACTGATGAGGCTGTAGAAGATACCATCCACGCTAACAATACGCTGCCAATGAGGGAACGTCAGCGTTCCATAGGTTGCCGCTGTGGAATCGCTCACAGTACCACCCGTAGACGAACGCCATGAAGACCAGAACGATGTGTTGCCCGGACTATCCGGACGCTGGGTCTGAGTGGTGAAGTGGCGAGCATTGCCAATCTGGTTACCTTCAACATTTCCTTCACGAACCATGAGACCAGCTTTGGCCCATCCATCGGAAGGAGCCTGGAAGCTATTGACTTTGACGGAAAAGTCGAAATCCGTGCCGCCAGGAATGGGATTGTAAACATAGAAGAACTGATCACTGGAACCCCAGACATCAGCGCCGGAGCCCTTAACAGTGTAAGTATCTGCTTCTTCATCCCATACAACGCTTCCCTTGAAGTCGCCAGTATAGTTGACATCGTCGTAATAGTACGGAGGAATCGGATCAGTAGGAGGATAATCTATCTGTTCCGGTCCTACAACCCCGTCCCAAACACGGATACGGTCCAAGTTGCCATTGAAGAAAAGGTACATGTCGTTTTCTTCACCGTAGGGATCAATCCCCTCCATATAGCAGCCGATATTACCATAACCTTCGTCAACAACTGTCGGGAAGGTGAAAATAGTATCAGGATACTGGAATCCTTCCATCAAAACTCCATCCAGATAGATGTAGAAAATCTTGGCCGGAGCGTTATTGACCAACACCATATTGTGCCAATCACTGTCACTCGGGAAAGGAAGGCCCGTGCTGAATTCATTGTAGCCCACATAGAAGGCTAAACAACCAAAGCTATCCACGTCGACAGCTATCACAGGGCAGGTACCCTTGCTGTTACCGTAGAGGGCGACAAGTTCTTGCCAGTTTCCTGTAGCCTGAATTCCTTGGAACCAGAAATCAATGGTCATGCTCGGGCTGGCCGGGTCAATGTCAATATCTTCAGTGCTGAACATTGCTCCGGAATCACCGGCAAATCCCAACGAGTAGTCGTAAGCCGAATACTTCGTCCCGAATTGTCTGGAAGGTGCAGAATCTGACCATGCTGGAGCAGGTTCTGTAAACACCGCAGGCGTACCAGTCACGAAGTCATATGTTTCGACTCCTGCGCCCTCATCGCACATGAAGAACAAGAATTGTGCCAAATTATCAGGGCTTGAAGAAACGACGACAGATTGAGGCAAGCTCGCTTCAGTTCCCTTGCTGTTACCAACGCTCACGGAATAAGCGGCCGTATCAGCCAGGGAGGCGCTCTCAATCACGTAGCTCGAACCGGTTGCTCCATCAATGAGCTCACCATTCTTATACCACTGGTATTCCAGAGGCTCGGTTCCGCTTGCAACTGCTGTAAAGGTCAGGTTATCTCCCTCTACACCACTCTGCACCACCACGTCTTCAAGAGCCGGAGCTTCCACATTGCAGTACATATACACTTCAGCAATCTGGAACATTGATGATCCACGAAGCTGCGTGAAGATGACTTTGTATGAGCTGTAAGCTTTACCATTAGCGAAGAAGGCAGGCGCCGTGTTACGGAAACGGAAAACACTGGGCTCGATCACGCCATTTCCGGCGGGGGTCCAGGTTTCTTCACCATCAATTGCATCATTCGTTCCAAAAACTTCAAATGCCAACGGGTCTCTATCATTGGAGTCATTGGCCGTTGTGTACATGAAGTAATTAGCTTGGAACGGCTCTCCTGTGGTCGTCACGATGAAGCCTGTGCCTGCACCACCAAAGTTCAGATACTTGGTCCCTACAACGCGGTCAAGCGCGGCTTGCGGCGGTTCATTTTCGGGATATTCTCCACCGGCTCCAACCACCGTATCGCCAGGATTGATCAAACTTGCAGGAGCAGCCTCAACAACCGCACCCAGAAGTTGAATTTCGGCAATCTGCATGGCGGGGGTACCTTCCACGCGTAGAGTCGGGAAGATTACCTTGTAGGCCGAATATGCATTTCCGCTGGGGATTAAAATCGGATCAGCGGCTGTTTTGCGGTCCAATGGCAAATCCAAGTTACCCGATGCAATCAGAGTCCAATCTTCAGCATTTCCAAGGCTGTAATCCTTGCTGACAACTTCCTCGTTCGTTCCGTACAGCTCGAAGGATGCAGGATCACGCTCCGTGAAGTCGTTAGCGGTGGTGAGAACCAAGCTCTTGACAATGGTTTTGGGGTTGCTCGGTAAGAATATAACTCCCGAATATGTGCCCAGTCCACTGAAATACTTGGTATTCACATCACCATCAATAGTGTGCTGAGAAGATTCCTTTTCTCCTGAGAGGTTGCTCCAGCTTGACACAGGCTGCACCGCAATGATGGAATCACTGTAGCTGAGAATGCCTTGAGTCCCTGCAGCATCTGCAAAGAACTGAATGTCAGCCAACTGCATCATTGAGTTACCATCCCTTCTCAGGCTCGGGAAGAGTACCTTATAGGATGAATAGGCAACGCTGTTGTTAACACTCACCAGCGGTCCGGCAACCTGACGATCCGTCGGCAAAGCTACTGTCCCGGATTGGATCAGAGTCCAATTTTCACCGTCACCAAATCCATTATCCGTTGAGGTAATAACATCATCGGTTCCATAGATCTCATAGGTATCCGGATCACGTTCGGGAGCGTCCCCGGCCGTCCACATCTGGAAGCTATTGACAGTGCTCTTGCCATAACCGGGAGTAACAATGAACCCGGTATTCTCGCCACCGAAGTTCAGGTACTTGGTATTTACATCACCGTCTATCACCATAGCCGGAGATTCTGCCCCGGGATATGAACTTCTATTAACTTCCTTGACAGAGTTAATCGGGCGGGCGATGTCACCGGGCAACACCAATTTTTGCTTATAGTCAACGTTCTCAATCACGATCGGACCGAAAGCGCCTTGTATAGCGTCACCTATTTGATGTGTGTAGAAGCCCAGGTCTACATAAACAGGAGCGGGACAATCCCAATCGACTCGTCCGCCATAAACTCCGTCCAGGTACATGTCAACGGCCGTCCCGTCATAGGCAAGCTCTATCACATGTTCCAAACCGTCATTCATGGGGGCGAACGCAGAAATCGGATTACCACTCCCAATCGAATTCACACTCCAAGCCCAGCCTTCATCAGGAAGACCATCACTCAGAAAGAAAAAGTTGGAGCTATCCGCATTGCTCAAAATCACTCCACTTTTAACGCCAGTCCCGGAAACCAGATTCAGGTAAGGGCGCTCCACAGTCACCTTCAGCGACGTGGGGCCGTAAGAGAACCCATCCGTTGTTCGTATGCTGCGGCCAGCCCAAAGGTTAACACCCGACTGCCCTGCACCAGCAAACACACCGCCACCAGCTTCGACTTCTATATCCGTCGGTCCTGTCTTTGAGTGAATCCATTTGGTTAAATCCAGAATGGTTTCGCCGTTTGTGAAGTCGTCTTGAAACTTTACCCCCACTTCTGGACCCAGAGGAGGAATCGCTGCCAATACAACTTCAGACGTTGCCGAGGGAGCTCCTCCTGCAACATCCGCTACTATACTCATGGGTGGAGCTACCTCCGCCCCCTCTGCGTGAAACACTCCGGAATGCGACAAAAATGCCGCCGCCAAAAGCGCTGCAGAGAAAGTTATTTTTTTATTCATAACCATATGTTGTGCAATTTATTACGTATAACTGCCACCGAAAATCTTTAGCCGCTCCAGACAGGCGTTTCGCTAAGTAGCGAAACGGCGTCCTTTTATTTGCTTAACAGCAACAAGTTTTTCCACAGCAACACACACACCCTTATCTCTAGTCGAAAACACCCACAAATTCAAGCCTATTTTGAATTTTTCAGTAAAGTTTTCTATATTCCTCATAAAGAAAAATCGACGTACTTTTGTGGGTGGCTTAAAAAAAAGACAATGGGGTCTATTTTCCTTTCTTTGAAACTTAAAGACCAATGAAGCTATAATTGTAAGGTTTACGCATAGGACGAGACAACATCGCTTCTGCTTCTTTATCTCCTATGATCGTTTCTGCAACGGGATCCCATTTGATTTTTCGCCCCAGTCTGACAGAAATCACATTCAAATGCGCCACGCTGATAGAGCGATGCCCTATTTCCACGGTACAAACCGGATCTTTTCGGTTTTTGACGCACTCAATAAAGTTGCCCATATGATGATTGCTCCTGTAAAGGCGTATATCCTTACTGTCATCAAACTTCACTTCTTCCAACTCTGGATGACTATATTTAGTCCCTCCACGCTCCACATAAACCCATCCTTCAGTACCCTCAAAACGAATACCACAGGGGGCTTTGTTGGTTGTTGTCATCGTGACACCGTTCGCATATTTTGCCTCAATATGGAACTCTGCCGCGGCGGTGTAGCCGCCTTCTATCATCGGCTTTCCTAAAGCGCGGCCATCAAATTCAACAGGGCCGCTCAGCTCTGTTCCGTTGCCCCACTGGGCAATGTCGTTATGATGCGCGCCCCAATCAGTCAATTGGCCTCCGGAGTAATCATACCACCAGCGGAATTCGTAATGCGTCCGCTTATGCGTATAATCCCGAGGACCTGTCTGCCCCTGGTAAAAATCCCAATCCAGGTAATCGGGAACAGGCTCAGGCGCAAAGGGGCCTTCTCTTGGCCCGGTGGGCAAACCCACCAGGATATTTTTGAGTTTGCCGATGCGGCCATTTCGAACCAGCTCACAGGCAAAACGGAAATTCTGTTCGCTTCTCTGTTGGCTACCCACCTGCAGAATAGTTTTATTCTTCCTGATTACTTCTACCAGCTTCTTGCCTTCGGCGATAGTCAGCGTCAAGGGTTTCTCGGAGTAAATATCCTTGCCTGCATTACTGGCAGCGATATTAACCATTGTATGCCAATGTTCGGGAGTGCCTGTAATGACAATATCCACATCCTTGCACTCCAGTAGCTTACGGAAGTCCTTAAACTTGTTTTTTACTTTAAATTGTTCGGCCGCCTGATTGAGGCGGTTTTCATCCAAATCACAAACAGCGACGATATTGCCGAAATGGGAGGCTATGCTGCAATCTCCCCTACCCTGGCCTCCACAGCCTATGAGAGCAATGCCGGGTTTATCATTGGCAGATTTCGGTGTTTGAGTTTGTGGTAAAGCAAAAGTCTCCTCCGCATACCAAAGCGGGACTGCCGCCATCGCGGCCGCGCTCTTCAAGAAGCTGCGGCGACTTACTTTAATGCTAAAACGCTTCATACTTTCAATTTACGCATTATTCAGCACTCTGTCAAGAATCGAACCCCATATAAGGTGAGTTCCTGCGATTTTGTTGGCATTCAAGCCCTTGATATGTTTCAATAGCCGCGTGATGAGACGCTGGTATAAATGCCCGGCCTCCATAGTGATGGCCGCTTTTTTAATAGGTTCCCTGCTTTTAAGCCCAACGGGTTTGAGAGCGCAGGACAATCAGAAGGATGTGGATGATCTCTACATCGAGGTCTACAACACTATTTTAGGCGCGGACGAAGCTTGGCAAATGGGCAAAAAACGGGATGCGTATGAGCTGTACCAGAAGGCTCAAGGCTTTCTGGAAAATATCAAGAAAGAGTTTCCCAACTGGAATCAAAAGCTCGTTGATTTTCGCCTCTCTTATGTGAAAACCAAAATGCAGCAGTTTGATCCCCCAACCGCTGTAGATACTCCTCCTGGATCTCCCGCCGAAAGAGCTCCAGAGAACGCCAGCGATGCGGAGAAGGAAATTCGCGCCTTAAAAATACAATTGGCTCAGCTGGAAAAAATCCGTGACGATTTGGACGCCCGCCTTCGCGAGGCCACTTCCGCTCAGCCAGCCAACGTTGATCCCAGGGAGCTTCAGAAAGCTGAAAAAACCATTGCTGAACTTACTCGAACTAACGCGCTGCTCAAAATCCAGCTGGCTGATCTCAGTAAAAATCTCACCCCGGATGAACCGGAAGAGCCACTCTCATCCAGAGAAATTAAGCGCTTGGATAAAGCCCGCGAAGAAATTAAAAAACTCGATGCTCAACTGAGCGACCTCAAACAGGAAAACTCCTCCTTGCGTAAAGAGGTGAAAAAACAGGATAAATCCCCTGAAAGTTCAGATTCCTCTGCCAACGTTCAAATACAAACTTTAGAAAAGGAAATTGTAACTGTCCGCACTGAAAATGAACGACTTTCCACACAGCTTAAAACATTCCTGAGTGCCGCCCCGGGCGACAAGGGGCAGGAAACGGAAAAACTTCTGCTCCAGCAGGAGAAGCTTGTTGCCGAAATGACGCAAAACATTGAAACACTCCGCGCTGAAAATGAGGCTCTCAAGGCAGCCGCTGATTTATCCAAGAAAGAGTCTCAACAAGCCGTTGAAAGCACCCTGAGCCGCTACGAAGCTGTTGCGGCCGAGCTGGCGCAGTTAAAACTCTCTTCCAGCCAGATGGAGCTCGAATTACAAAAATCAAAAGAGGCTGCCGCAACGAACTCTTTACCGGACCCATCCGAACTTAATTCTCTTCAACGTCAGGTCGGTGACCTGGAGAAAATGGTAGATGGCCTCAAGGAAGAAAACAAAGTCCTTCGCGATGCTGCCACACGGAAGGGTGAATCCAAACTGCTCGACAATATAGACCGGCTCCGGGCGAAAATCGCGGTTTATGAGAGAGCCAAAGAGCCGTATACGCCCGAAGAATTGGCCTTAATGCGCCCGGGTAAACCGATTCGCGTTGGTGCGGTCCTGGATAGCCAGGTCACACTCTCCACCGGCGAACCTGCCAGAGGCAGCGCCGTGGGTTCGAGCCTGCGCCATTCAGCCCCTGCGGATGGCAAAGAAATCGCGGCTGAAGGTGTCAAAGAATTTTCTGAAGGCAGGATGAATGAGGCTGAACGCCTGTTCCAACGCCTCCTCTCACTGGACGAAAACAGCGTCTACACCCTGGGCAACCTGGGTGCAGCTCAATTGGAGCTGGGCAAATTAAAAGAGGCTGAAATCAACCTCAAAAAAGCTTACTCGCTGGATCCGCAAGATACTTTCGTAATCAACCTTCTCGCTATCCTGAACCTCAAGAATCGTAAAATCGACGACGCTTTTGAGCTTTTAAGTACCTCGGCAAAAATCGACCCCAATAATGCCGAAACTCAAAACTATCTCGGAATGGTTCTGGGTGAACGCGGCCTGCGTACAGACGCCGAAAAATCTTTCCGTGCAGCTCTGAAAGTCAATCCGCGCTATTCAGTAGCTCATTACAACCTGGCTGTCCTCTACGCCACGACCAAACCGGCTTATCCTCAGCTGGCGAACTATCACTACCAGAAAGCTGTCTCTCTGGGCGCTTCCACCAATCCTGATTTTGAGAAACTGCTCCAAACAGCACTGGAAGAAAGCCAAGCTCCTGAAAAGGAAGCCGCAACAGAATAAAGGTAATCGAAAAAGGGAGTCATTTCTCCCCTGGGCATTGTAGAAACTGATTTTCATGTATCTGCTGCTGGATATAGGTAACACGCATACCCATGCCGGATTAGCCAACCATGATGGAATCCTGGATCAGATCGACTTGCCTACTCAGGCCTGGAAGAACGCTTCCATGCCTTTTCTTCTTCAGGGCTTTTGTCAGGAAAAAAGAATTGAGCAGGCAGCCTTTTGCAGTGTCGTCCCGCAAGCCTCCGAGCAGGCCAGGGAAATGCTTGCCCGCCTTTGGAAAAAGCCCCCTTTTGAACTGACATGCCAGACACTCTGGAAAGTTGGCATTGATTACCCCATTCCCTCTTCAGTAGGAGCCGATCGATTAGCTAATGCTATCGCCCTGGCTCATTATTACGGTTTTCCTTCCGTTGGAGTCGACTTTGGCACCGCTGTGACCTTTGATATTGTCAATGCTGCCGGAAACTATGCTGGAGGCATTATTGCTCCGGGGCTGGCCACCATGACCACTTACCTTCACGAAAAAACGGCTCAGCTTCCCTGCATAGAAATTTGGGAAATGCCTTCTGTGGTTGGCAAAAGCACGGCTGACGCTATGCGCATTGGCGCCGTGCACGGATACAGGGGGCTGATAAAAGAGCTGATTAAGGAAATAAAAAATGAATTTCAATTGGAGCACCTGCCCTTTATAGCGACAGGAGGATACTCCAAGATGATTTCAGAAAAAATTCCCGATATCACCTGCGTCGACCCCGAGCTGACTCTCAAAGGACTCCTTCTAGCTCTTCTCCACAGTCGGAGTTAACTCTTCACTCCGACAAAAACGTTTTCAAACTGGTTGTTCCATTCTCTCCCATTCGTTAAGAATTGGGATTTCGGTGTATTTTTTAAAAAAAGTTGCATCAATTCTCTCAGAATGCTAAGGTGCCCACATGTTGTCTTTTCAGTCATTTTTTTGATGATTCAGTTTCGTCTTGTCGAGTCGGCTAAAAGTTTAGCGCACGGGAGGCCGGCTCTTATAAATTTCCCCCGCTCAATTGCAATTTGAATGGGACACCTGTGAAGGAGACTCCGATTTTAAACAGAATATATAAGAGGATATATGGGAAATAGTAAATTTGTAATGGGAGTTATCGTCCTGGTTCTCGCAATATGCGGCAGCGGGTATTGGGTAAAAGCATCCCTGGATAAGTCCAAACAATCCCTGGCGCGACTTGTTGAAGAACATTCCGCCGAGCAGGCTCTTTTGGAAGCTAAGTTGGAAGAAGCCCGCGTTCGCCTATTAGCCGAGACCGCCCAAAAGGATCTTCAGAAATTGGATCCACTGGATCCCAGGTTCCTGGTGCAACGCCTGATTGAGCTTGAGATGGAGAAAACGGAATCAGATAAGAACTACCGAGCTTTCTACTGTTTGCAGGGTTTGGCTGATGCGGGCACCAATGCACTGCCGTCCATCAAAGATTTCTTCATAAGCGGAGTGGACACAGATTTGGAACTTCCTTATTTTCCGGATCCCCATACGTTGCGGCAAGAAATCGCGGCCATACTTTGCGGAATGCGCACCATGGAATCAGCGGCACTCTTGAGCCAATTGCTCCCTGTCACTCAAACGGCAACTGAGTTGGAAAACCTCTGCAAAGTTTTACTGGAGATTTCTCCGGAAACCTATCACTCTCATTGCGTCAAAGCAGCGCGGAATATGTATCGAGAGACTATGAAGCAGACGGAAAAATACTCAGCTGAAAGAGCGGAATTACAACGACAATTGGCAGATAATCCAGATGCCTCTGAGGAGCTGAGGAAAGCTTATTCAGAATCCTCCAAGAATGCCTCCATGGGGCAGTTTAATATCTCCAGTGTTTACAATCTTCTATTCAGAACCCTCAAAGACACTGAGTTTGCACACACTCTTATGGAAGAAGGAGCTTGGATGACTAAGAGTGGGTACTCTGACATAGAGTTTGTGAATACCTCCTTTTTTTCCAGTACAAAAGAGCTTTTAGGAGAAGAGAGCATTCAGTGGTATTACGCAGCCTTTATGCGCATGAGGGAAAACGAAAAGGCTGCGGAGAAGACTGATAACGGGATTATACTTCAAAGGAGGCTTTTCGATAACTTCTTCGAAGATGTAGCGCTTAGTTATGTGGGCATTAACCCCATGGCCACGGAGATGTACCTCACTTTGCTGAGGGGAGACAACGACAAGCCGCACCAGGAATCTCAATATCGTTTGGTGTCGAGGCTTGAGAACGTGTTTGACTATTTTGCCACTGAGCCAACTCAATCGTTTACCGGTGAGCGTAAGCAGAGCTTCATTACTGCCCGGCTGGGGCTCATAGATACGATTGCCGCAGAAAATACCAACGATAAGCTGATGCAAGAAGTGATTAATTTGACTCGGGCAAGCTTGGAGCGTCAGGCCACCCCGGATGCGGAGCTGGATAAAGAGTTCGACAAGGTGGAGAGGGAGAATCTGGCGGCAAAAATAAAAGAAATGAGCCGCCAAGAAAAAGTTGACGAGTTAGAGCAATCAATTCAGAAATCTTTGGATAGAATGAAAAAAGATACCCTTGAAACAAAAGAGGAATAGAAGAAAAAGAGTTTTAAAGAGACCATAAAACTTACTACAAATATGAAAAAACTTTATATTTTGCTTGGAGTCAATGCTCTTATTGCAGTCGCGGCTACGGCCATTGTTTTTCAGATTCATCACGCCTCCGCCCGCGCACTTGATCAACAACGTACTGACTGGACTCTTAAGGAAGCCCAGCTGCAAGCATCTCTGAAGGATTTGGAAGCGGCCATAGAAACGGAAATCTCCAACAAGGCCAAAATGACCATTCCCCAACTGGAGCCATCAGCATTACTAGAACGCTTTAAAGACATGCAAAATTATACCAATAGCATGAGCATGATCAGAGAGGAGAATGCACCATTGCGCAACCAATGGCGTGACCAAATGCGGGAGACTTATTTCGTCCTCCAGGGTCTGAGGGATAATGGCGATAAATCGCTTGATGCCATTCGTGCCTACTTACAAAGTGGACACAACGTCGAATTAATACCCAATGGGAACTTCTCAACCCCTCTCTACTTCGGAGACGAAATTGAAACAGTTCCCACCAGCTCTCGACTGGGGCTCATGGGAGTGCTCATCAATCTCAACAATTCCGCTTCCCTCACCCTACTCTGTGAAACTATGCTCTCGGCAACTAATCCTGCTGAAATTTGCCATGCAGCCCAGGCTTTAATGAGAGCCAACGGGGAAGAGTTCCGCTCCGTGTGTATTAAATCGCTCAGACAGATGTTGGCGGTAAATACAAAGAGTAACATAATTGGGTACAGCCTAATGAAAGTCCTGAGCTTCCTAAAAGAAGAGTGTGGGGATGACGTCTCGGACTTGGCAACGGCAATCGAATTTGTCGATGAAGATGGAAATATAGAAATCTCACTGATGCAAAAAAAACTGGAGTTAATGGGTGAATCAGCCCTTCCCAGTATCCGAGAAGCCTTCAGCAAACCGGAGGTGAAGCTCACGAAACGCATGGAAATGCTATCGAACTTTAACGAGTACATTGGCATTAATTCAGATGCAAACTCTATGGTTAAACTAATGGTTGATGGCTATGGTGATAGCAATGTTGATGCTGTGGGGAGTGTCGTGATGCTAATGATTTCAGAATCAGACAGCAATGGCTCCAAGGAAAACACACCAAGCCCTGAAATGATCCAAGGCCGCTTAAATCTTTTGAATGAACTGGAACAATCCCATCCAGACGACCAGGCTCTCTTTAAGGAAAGTATTGGCTTTTCCCGTAATATTCTAAACCAGGTTGCGACATCCGGCGTTCAACCCAACAGTGAAGAAATGATGAAGCAGCTCATTCAATCCGGCTTCATGGACCGACTGGGCAAAGCAATGATAGAGTTTGCGAAAAACAATCCCGAAATGGTTGACGAAATGCACTAATACTTTTTGCTTACCTCTTGGGCGATTATTCGCGGTGCGGTTCTCTCTCATTCGCAAGAATTGAGGTTTTGCGGGATACCTGAAAAAAGGCTTCCATTCGGCTGGTTGACTATTGTACCATCACGAGGATGGTGGAAGAGGGATATTTTTCAAGGATTAACAGGAACAAAAAAGGAATCGCATGGCAAACTTAGCAGATCGTTTTGAGAAGAACGCCCCGGGGCGTTACTATTGTGACAGTCAGTGCATTGATTGCGGACTGTGTCGGGAGACGTGTCCGGAGGTCTTTGTGCGCTGTGAGGCCGGAGGGCACTCCTACGTCAAGCGCCAACCACAGACTCCCGAGGAGGTGGAGTTGTGCCAGGAAGCGTTAAGCAATTGCCCGGTGGGTGCAATTGGCGACGACGGAGAATAAGAGGCCCTCTAAACAACCCCAAAACTCTCTTCAAATGAAAAAAATGCTGAATTTGTGTAGACTGAGGCTTAAGAGTGAACAGTTCTGGCTGTGGGTGATGCTCTTGTTGCTCGTGTTGGCTCTTTACGGGGTAGCCAGGTATCAGATTTTTGCACTCCTGGTGGGAGTGGCAGTCTTCCGTTTCTTCTGGAATCATATTATGGGGGCAGAGGATCGGATGAAGGAAGCCTTTCGGACCCTGATGTATGTGGGGATGATTGCCCTCTTTATTTACCTGTGTGGAGTCGACCTTATTTTTGCGGGATCCGGCTTTTCTGGGGCTTTTGGCGTTTTACTCCGGGCTATTTTGGGGATTATTCTTGCCATTTGGCTGACTCCTATTATTTGTTCAAAAGTCGGTAACTTTTTTGGACAAGCTCTTTATGGTTTTGGGGGACGGGGCGAAAAGGTTGAAAAGACATTTTTGAGCTCCGTTGCCGAGAGCTTCCGCAAAAGAGGAATGTACCAGGAAGCATTGGAAAACATTGAAAGCCAACTTCGTGATGTCCCCAATAGTTTTGAGGGCAAGCTGCTCAAAGCTGCCATTTTTGCCGATGATTTAAAGGATGTTGCCCATGCTGAGGAGGTGGTTAATGAGATGCTCTCCCAAACGAATTTGGATCCCAAGCTGGGAGCTCTTTTATACAATCGCCTGGCCGATTGGCGGCTTATTCACCTTCGGAATTTGGAAGGGGCCAAGGAGGCTCTGCAAGCTATTTCAGATCGCTACCCGGGAAGTGAAGCGGCTTCATTTGCCCTTCAGCGAAAAAGCCGGCTCTGTCTGCCCGATGATAAAACTCCGCAGACGAAGAAAGTCATTCGGATTGTGGAAGACTTGGGTCTTAAGAAAGGTTTCAAGGGATGGGATATGCCGCAAATGACCTGGCAGGAAGAGGTCGCCCTCTTGGCTCAATTCCTGGAAGAGCATCCGCAGGACTGGGATGCCCGCGAAAAATTGGCCTGCATTTATTCTCGGGATTGCAAAGATGTCCGAGCCGCGGTGGCACAGTTGGAGTTGTTGTTGAAAATTCCGGAACAGCCTAAAAAGAAAGTGGCCCAGTGGCTCAACATGGAGGCCGATTTTTATATCCGGGCTCGCGATTTGACCGGGGCCAAAACAGCCCTGGAGCGGATTATCAAACTCTACCCCAATAGTGCCCCGGCTAATATGGCTCAAAACCGAATTTCTCTTCTCAAGATGGAGTTGGAGAAAGATGTGGCCTCCACTTACATAGTGCCGGAGACAGACCCCTCCTTGGCCCAATTCAACGACAAGCGAATCGCCAAAGTGGTTCGGGATACGCTTGCCAAACGAGCACAAGTGAATCCCATGGGACCGATCAAGGCAGAAGATTTGACTCTTTCGGGCTCGGATTCTTCGTCTCAGAAGGGTGAAGAAACAAAAGAGGCCGATACCCCTTGGGTTAAAGAATTGGAAAAACTGGATGAGCATCTGAACCAACACCCTGCTGATTGGGAGGCACGCGAAGAGTTGGCAGCTCTTTATGCCTATCAGTGCGGGGAGTTGGAAGCCGCCATCGCTCAAATGGAGACTATGATCAATACTCCGGGGGAGACTCCCGGCAGAATTGCAAAGTGGCTCAATCGAGAAGCGGATTTTTACCTTAATGCGCAAGATATTGAATCGGCCAAAGCTGCCTTGAAAAGGATTGGCACCCTGCATCCCCAAAGTCCCTTTGTCCCTTTGGCCGAGAATCGAATCATGCGTCTCAGGCTGGAAATGGTACAAAAGCAACCCCAAAAGTTTGAAGTCCCCAAGTGGAGCGGCTTCGAAGCAAGTTCGGCTTATAATTTGGGTGGAGATCGGATTGTCAAAGCGGTTCGCGAAACCCGTGCCAAGCAGAATGCACCGGTAAATAAAGAACCTCCAAAGAGTAATCCCTTAAAAACCTTTGGTTCTATTAAGGTTCGCCTGGAGGGAGACGATGAGAAAACGGGTGGCCCGGCTAATTGAAGAAAGCCGGTTTTGGGAGAATTTTGCAAGCAGAAAAAGCCATGCCGGGAAAAAACCCACAGGGTAGTTTCCCTTGCTACCGGCCCATTTTTTCGGTATACTCACCACGTTTTTATGAAACTGATAGTTAAGATTCAATGTGTCCTGGCTGCCGCGGCACTTCTCTGCTGCGCTTCTCAGGTTTCGGCGGCCGATATCCCCGAAGAATACTCTACCGGCGGGTTCTTTATCGGTTCTCAAGCTTACTCGTTCAATCGTTTTACCCTTTTTGAAGCCATCGAAAAGAATGCAATGGCTGGAGGTAAGGTGATTGAGTTTTTCCCGGGGCAGAAAATTTCTAAAGATATTGACCAGGGTGTTGGTCCGGGCATGTCTGAAGAGAATATGCAGAAGGTGAAGGATAAGCTCGCTCAACATGGCATGAAGGTAGTCAATTTTGGCGTCACCGGTGCCGGAGACGAAGCAGGGTATCGCAACATTTTTGAGTTCTGCAAGAAGATGGATATCCGCGCATTCTCCTGTGAGCCTGCCAAAGATCATTTACCCATTCTTGACAAATTGGTCAAAGAATATGACGTAATGGTAGCGATTCATAATCATCCCCGCCGTGCTGATGATCCCAACTATTGGGTCTGGGATCCGGTCGCGGTATACAATGCCGTCAAAGACCTGGATTCTCGCATCGGTGCAGCGGCTGATACGGGTCACTGGGTCCGCAGTGGATTGAACCCGGTTTATGGCCTGAAGGTTCTCGAAGGCCGTGTAATTAGCTCTCACATGAAAGATCTGCATGAGTTTTCAGCCGGCGGTCACGATGTCCCTTACGGTCAGGGTGTCTCCAATGTTCCTGCCCTCCTGGATGAACTCAAACGCCAGGGCTTTAAAGGAAATATCTCCATTGAGTACGAATACAACTGGGATAATTCTGTTCCCGAGGTGGCTCAATGTATCGGCTTTGTCCGTGGATACGGTACCGCCAAGAAATACTAAAATATTAGACTTGTAATGAACAAAAAAACCCCGTTGTTTGACGGGGTTTTTTATTTTGATGGGGCAGCGGTTATTCAAAAAATTAAACGGGCAAGACCCGACTTTCTCCAAACCTAGTTGTCATAAAGATTCCGGGGAGTCATCGCGAGGAAACGATATTTGCCTCCCAATTGGTACATTCGGTCTTTCCAAAGGTCAAAGGGCGGCTCTTTTTGGAATATCTCTGTAATTCTCACCGTGGAAATCAACCAGGCTTTATTCGCAATTTCTTCTTCCAGTTGTCCGGCACTCCAACCTGCATAACCTAAAAAGAAATGCACATCCTCTACCCGCTCCAGAGCATCATCCTCGAAAATATCCTCCAAAGAAGGGGTCAGATAAACGGTCGGGACAACTTCACGGAAGGAGTCTTTTTTGACCTGCGAGCGCAAAAGGCAAAAAATACTTTTCTGCATCACCGGTCCTCCCATTTTCACCTCCGAATGATGAAACACTTCCGGAATGTTCAGAACCAGCACGTCAGAAAGTTTGACACTCACCGGATGGTTCAATACCAGTCCCACGGCACCCTCTTCATCGTGTTCGCAAATATAGACTGCAGACTGGTGGAAAAAGGACCCCATCAGCTCTCCGCTATCCAGGAGAAGCTTTCCTTTCAGTGACATAAATTTTTGACTCATCGCAGCCTCCGGCCTGTTTCAGTTTAATCCAATATATATCCCAGCCGGGAATAGGTAGGCACATCTATCGGCTGGTTTTTGTAATAAGTTTTTTCACATTGGTCAAAGCGCCCTACACTCGTGATCTTCAAATCCAGAAAGCCCTGATTGGGATCATTGTATCCGCGTTTGCTTCGCCCTCCTGAATAAGGCATCTGCGACTTCAGGAGATCTATCTGAGAATTCGTTAAAGCGGGCGGCGGCGGCACATTGCGAGTCGGAGGGCGTTTCTTTTCCAACATCTCTCTGCTTACTTCGTTGAGGGAGACCAGCTCTTTATCCCCATAAAACGGGGCAGGCTTCTCCTCATTACGAACCGTGCGCCGAGGGTGAGTAATCAACACAATCCTCAACTCATCGGAATTAAACTCAGCAGGCGTACAGGCCCCCAACATTATTTTTGCACCCGGATTTTCACTGGCAATCCGCCTTTGAAAAGCTTCTGCATCGCCCAGTGAAAAACCATCTTTCCCGATAAAAAGCGCCAGTACAGTGCCTGCGCTGCGCAATAAAGAGCCTTTCTTGAGCCACGGGTGTGCCAGAAGCGTCTCCCAGAGAGATTCCACTCTGCTATCACCGGTTGCCGATGCAACGGCCAAAGTGCCCATACATTTTCCCTCGCGGAAACCAAAAGTGCTTCTCAGAAGACCTAAATCCAAAGCCAGAGGACCGGGGCAGAAAAAGCTCAACCAAAGACCTTCCACCGCATCAGATATCATCCGGTTACTCGACTCATATAATTCGACGAAGTTTGCATTTTCATTCGCCTGCGAAGCCAATAGCTCATTGGGCAAAGAGATATGCAGATGGGCATTGGCCGTCATTTCATCCTGGGATCGGGTGGCCCTCATAGATCGATCCGTCCCCTCGCAGAAGAAGGGAAAAATTGAAATAGCGATTACAAACACACCTTCCTCTGCCGCCAACTCTGCAATTACCGGAGCCACGCCTCCTCCCAATCCGCCTCCAAAACCGGCAATCAAATATAAGAGAGAGTATCTTCCGACCAATTTCCTTAATTCATCCTTTTCCGCTTCAGCAATTGATTGAGCCACCTCCCGGCTGGCCCCGGTTCCAAAACCGCGAAGTATTTTTTTTCCTATCTGCCTGGTCTCGCAATGAGTGACCTGCCTTAAACTCTGAACATCAGAATCCAACACAATATATTCAAGCCCTTCACATGCAGAAAGAGACAGGGTGTTCACAATTTTCCCGCCTGCTCCGCCCACCCCCAGAACAAGAGCATTCAACTTGTCTTCAAAAACATTGTTCGAGGATACTTGGCTTTCAGGATTTATTTCGATCATTCCCTTTCCTTTCTCTTTCCCGTGAGCCCTTTCAAACTGAAAACGTTGGCCAGGGGACCTCCTGTTTTGCGAGACATTTTAGAAGCACAATACCTGGCCAATCCAATCGGAGTGGCAAACTCTGGCTTCTTTAAAGAATCACAAATTCCGTCAAGGTGATTCAAACAGAAAGGCCAGGACTGAGCCTGGAACACACTGCTTGCCAGTGAAGATATCATCTGGATACAAGCACCGCCTCCGCAAAGCATGACTCCCTGATCTGGCCCCAATTGCAACCCGGCCTCTGCCAAAGTCTCACGGATTATTTGGAAAATTTCTTTGAGCCTAAGCTCCATAATGATCTGAAAATGGTCAAAGCGCACCGACTTATTTTCTCCATTGGGTGTTTTAAAGGGTAACAGAGCATTTTTAGCCTGCGGATCGCAAATAGCCCGGCCATGGAAAGTTTTCAGATTTTCTGCGACTCCTATTTCCAGTTTTAACCCTAATGCCAAATCATTGCTGACATGGTCTCCTCCAATAGAAAGAGAGCCTGCATAACGAATACACCCCCCATGAGTAAAGGCAAACTCTGTCGTTCCCGCTCCCAAGTCAATGATAAGCCCTCCTTTTTTGCGCTGTTCGGCATCCATCAAAGCTATACTCGCGGCGAACCCATTAAAAACAGGATATTTGGGCTCCAGACATAAATCTTGCAGTATTTTTATTGGCTCCCAGATTTGATTGCGATTTCCGTAAATCCAGTATAGGGGCTGCGTCAGAATTCGTCCTCTCGCATTTAAACCGGGCTCTTCCAATTGGCCATCCAGAAGAGGCTGCTGCTTAATCCGATGAAGTACTAATACGCTTTCAGATATCTCCTTTGGGGGACATTCAATGGCATTTTTCAGAGCATCTTCCCTATCCTCTTCAGTGACTCGGCCATCAGCGGATTCCAACATGTGTTCGCCCACGCTGAATGCACTTTTAATATGCCCACCGGTTATCCCCACACACACTTCACCAATGGAGACATTCGCCAAATTTTCGGCATCGGCAACAGCAGCGCGGACCTCAGCAATGGTCGCCTCCGTATTAAAGATAACCCCCTTTCGCACTCCGCTGGAAACGCTTTGCCCAACCCCAAGCACTTTGAAAGGACACTTCTCAGAAACCTCGGCAATAACAACACATATCTTGGAAGTGCCGATCTCTATACCCGTAGCATACTGTTTTCTCTTCTTGAATAGCATTTCTTCATCGCCCTCCAGTACTTCTCACACCCCGGACTCCATTTGAGCGTGAATTTTTATCTTCCTGAGCCGGGGGCGGTTCCCAAACCACAGGCACGTTATTTGAGACGGAGAGGTTGATCGTCTTAATTTTCTGTTCCAGCCCGGTTGAATAGGCGTAGATAGCTTCCCAGCGGGCCAAACCCAACTCCAGAGAATTTGCATCAAAAACCGCTTCCACGTATTGAGCCGTTCTCGCGATAATAAAACCCAACTCGCTGATATTTACTTCCGTCAGATCATCAAACCCGAAAAAGCTGGATTCCTTGTAGAGCCTGAGAAACTTGAGCGCACGGTTCACTTGCTGGTCTTTACAGTAACGATTGGGGATAAGAACGTTTTTATCCGCCACGCCAGTCAATGTAGGCAGAAGGAGCCGCTCCGGAGCGTGAACCTCGTAAAATAATTCATCGGGTGCCATCACGTACCCCGAGTCATCCAGATAGCGCACCACCCACTGACCTGCATTGAGATTCATCGGGTCTGCCTCCCAAACATAACACCTGAAAACGGGAACTCTGGCATATACCTGAACTTTGAGCGTATCCGGAATGACCCTTTCGACAGAAATTTTCTCCAGAACCGAAACGCTTTCCAAACGGTTTTTTATCTGACCCAAATCCAGAGCCATCAGATTATCTTCCCCTATTTTTACGTCCAGAAATTCCAGCACCCTCTCCTTGGATACCCCGCCGAAAACTCGCACATCGACCGCGCGCACCGTGAACATCTGGTTCGTATAAACGGTCTTTTCCAAAACAAGGTCCAGGGTGGTCTTCCCGAGAAAATAAACGCTCACAACGACAGCCAAAAAAAGCATCCACCAGGCGATGCGCCAAGACCAGCGGTTAATACGCTTGCGCTTCTGCTCTCTGGCTTCCTCTTCAGGTGTGGAGAGTTTTACCTTCTCTTCTGGCTTTTTCTTTTTGTTAAACATGCAATTATTTTCTGAGCGCCATCTCTAATATTTTACAGCACAAATTTGCGTAACTGAGTCCCATTGCCGCAGCTGCCTTAGGCAGTAGGCTGGTCTCGCTCATACCCGGCAGCGTATTAATTTCCAATACCCAGCACTCGCCTTTTTGATCCAGAATCATGTCTATGCGAGCATAGTCTTTCGCGCCGACAGCATGAAATGTTTTCAGGGCCAGATCAGCAGCACGATTACGAGAGGCTTCATCGACTTGAGCCGGGCAATAATACTCCGTTCTGCCTTTCGTGTACTTGCTTTCATAACTATATACGCCTGATTTAGGACATACTTCCACCAGCGGAAGCACTTCACCGCCCAGTATTCCAACGGTCAATTCTCGTCCAATAATCCGCTCCTCCATCAGGACAACACCGCCATACTCCAATGATCGCCTCAACGCCGCGCCAAAATCTTCCTTATTGTCTACTATTTCAACACCCACGCTGGAGCCCTCTCTGAGCGGCTTCAGCACCACCGGAGCCTCCCAGCCTTCAGGCATTTCAGCTTGCCAGCTCTTTAAAACAAAGGAGCGAGGCATCGTTACCCCGGCCACAACACAGTGCTGACGAGTCAAAAGTTTATCAAAACCAATACGGCTGGCCTCAGCGCCACTGCCGGTATAGGGGATGCCCAGTTGATCCAACTCCATCTGCACTTGTCCATCCTCACCATAAGTTCCATGAAGTGCTAAAAAAACAACATTGGCTTCATCGGGCAAACTCCATCCTTTTATAGGATCCGGATCAAGCATCTCTACTTGATAGCCGGATGAGCGCAGGGCCTCTGCCACCATCGCGCCGGATTTTAATGAAATTTCCCGCTCGTTTGAAATGCCACCCGCAAAAACAACTACTTTCAGCTTACCATTATTCATGCATCTTCTCCAACGATCATTACTTCAGTCTCTAAACTCACTCCGCATTCAGCCAGAACTCTCTCTTGAATTATCTGAATCAACTCGAGAATATTCTGAGATGTGGCGTTGTTTTTATTGATCAAAAAATTGGCATGTTTATCCGAAACCTGTGCTCCTCCTACGCTAAAACCTTTCATGCCCAGGGAATCTATCAACCGACCCGCAGAGTGACCGGGCGGATTTTTGAAGGCACATCCCGCACTGGGGGATTGAGTTTGAGTCTTCAGGCGTATATCCCTCATCTCTGTCATTCTTTCCCTAATCTGCTCCGGAACTCCAGAATAAGCCCGCAGGACCGCAGACAAAGCGATTTTATTTTCAAAGAAAGTGCAGCAGCGATAATCCGCCTGAATATTCTCGCCAGGCACCTCTTCCAGAACTCCATCAAGCCCCAGTACTGAAACCGATTCCACAACATCCATAAGACTCGATTTGTAAGCCCCAGCATTCATTCGCAATCCACCCCCGAGACTCCCGGGGATACCCTCCATGAACTCCAGGCCAGCCAATGCGTTAGCCTGAGCAAACTGCGCTATCTGCCTCAATGTAGCCCCGGCACCCGCATGAATAAGGAGCCTACCATTTTTCACTTCCGTTTGAGAGAAAAACGAATGGCGCAGAGAGCATACCCCGCCCCGTATACCACCATCTCTGACTACCAGATTAGAGCCCCGGCCCAACAAGAAGAAAGGAATCCCCCGCCCCGCACAATAGCTTAAGATTTTCCTTAGCTCATCCGTGCAGGAAGGCTCCACATAAAAATCGGCCGGGCCGCCGATTCTCAGCGTGGTCAGTTTTTTCATGGGGTAATCTCTTTTGCGAACTGTCTCAGGCGACAGATTCTCTTCCAGTTCGTCTTGCCACTTTTTAGTTTCTGTTTTTTGCATGTCTAGCTCTGGCCTTTTGCTCCATCCAATAACGCCGCATATTTATGGGCTTCCAAAGTAATATCGCCGGCTCCCAAAAATAAAATGATATCTCCGGGGCGCGAGTTTTTTGCCACCGCTCCGCCCACGTCCTCCAAGTGCTCCAGATACTCCACCTCTTGCCCGCGAGCTCTCACAGCATCGGCCATGCTCTTGCCCGTTACGCCCGGAATAGGTTCTTCACTGGCGGCATAAACATCGGTGAGGAACAGACGATCAGCTTCCTTGAAACACGTAGAAAATTCATCAAGCAGCAGCTGAGTGCGCGTAAAACGGTGAGGCTGGAAGACGACCAGAAGACGTCCGCCCTGAGTCTTTACGGCACGAATGGTGGCCGCTATTTCAGCCGGGTGGTGGCCATAATCATCAATAATCCGGTAATCCTGATTTTTAAACAGAAGCTCTTGTCTCCTGTTCGTTCCATTAAAGTCGCTGATGCTTCCAGCGATCTCCCGGGCCGAATATCCCAACTCCGCCAGAAGAGCTATCACCGCCGTTGCATTGCTGACATTATGGATTCCCATCAAACAAATTTTGAATTCTCCCCAATCAACGCCTCTTCTCCTTACACCAAAAATTTGCTCTCCTTCGGAAGATTTTTCTCGAAGTACTGCCTGGTAATCACTCTGCGGACTGAAACCATAAGAGATGCTTCTCTCTCTGAAATGATCTTTGCTCAGCCGCGTAACCCATTCATTATCGGCACAACAGATAATTTTCTTTTGAACCTGCTGAGAAAATTGTGCAAATGTATTTTCGATCCCCGCTTCGTTACCGTAATACTCCAAATGATCCCGGTCCAAATTAAGGATCACAGCGTATTCAGGCTCAAATTCCAGAATGCTTCCGTCGCTCTCATCCGTTTCCGCAACAAACCAGCTGGATTGTTTTTTGCCAAGGCGTGCATGGGGTTCAAAGCGACGGCATAAACCTCCCACAGCATAACCGGGCTCCAGATTCAAATTACACATAGCCCGAACGAGCAAACCCGTGACCGTCGTCTTCCCGTGCATCCCGGCCACACAAATTCCGCGATATAAATTCATGAAGGAAGCCAGGGCTTCCGCTCTTTTTAGAAGGAGGGCTCCTTGCCTTTTTGCCTCAACGATATCCGGTTTTTTTTTGCTTATAGCAGAAGAGTACACCAGAACCTCCACCGGATCGTCTTTCACATTGGCCGCGGAATGTCCCAGATATATCTTAGCTCCTCTTTTACTCAGTGCCCGGGTCTCCTGGGTCTCGCGCACATCCGACCCACTGATATTCCAGCCTTTATCCATCAGTAAATGCGCCACAGCACTGACACCTATGCCCCCTATCCCGGCCAAATATGCTTTTTGGGGAACCCCTGACTTAGCAGCCGTGCCCTTTAGCAGCGACTCAAATGCTATTCTGTTTTCTGTTCTCAAACTCAACATCTTAAACTACGGGCTCAGTGCTCCAATCCATGTTCAAATTTTCTTGAGGCAGGGCAACCTCTATCATCTTTTTGGCAATTTCCGTCGCTGCGTCTCTTTCGCCCCACTCTGCCAAAGCATGGCAAATTGCCAAACGCTTCTTTTCGTTTGTTAAGAGAGAACTCACCACATCCGCAAAGTCGTCCGCAGCCGCCTCCTGGATGGGGGACTCGGGTTGTTCAAAAAGAATTGCAGCACCCGTTTCTTCGAAGGCCAGCGCGTTGTAATACTGATGATTATCAGCAGCCGTGGGCAGCGGGATTAAGATGGAAGGGATTCTCATCCGGGCCGTTTCCGCCAGAGAAGAGGCACCCGCCCGACTCACCATCACTGTTGCGGCTCCCATCACCAAATCCATCTCTGCAAAGTACTCTCGAACCATCGCTTGGACGCCGCTATCCTGATAGCCTTTTTGTACCGATTCAAAATCTTTTTGGCCGGTCAGGTGAATGATTTGCAAATCGGGTATTCGTCGTAAAATTTTCTTGAGACTTGCCAACACCAGAGAATTCAGCGCACGTGCTCCCTGGCTCCCTCCCATCGCTAAAAGAACAGGTCTATCGGGATCAAGCCCCAGCATCATTTTGCAGCCCCTGGACATCTCTTCATTTGAAGGAGAAAAATTTGCTCTGACAGGCATTCCCACCACATCCACTCTGCGCATGTGCAGTCTGGAAACAGATTGCGGAAAATGGACGAAACCGGTATGCACAAAAGGCGCCACCAGACGATTCGCCCGCCCGGGTATCGAATTGCCTTCATGAATAAACGCTTTGCATTTCCCGGCCGGAGCTGCCAATACCGTAGGCGCACTCGAAAAACCGCCCATCCCCAACACTGCCCTGGGCTGCAGCTTACGAAACAGTTTTCTTGCTTTTAAATACGATTTAATGAAACGAAGAAAAAAAGGAAGCACGTTTCGACTCGTTAGCCCCACCGCAGGCATTCGCTCCACTCGAAATTCTCTTATCTGCGCGCTGGCTACCTGGTCGATCTCTTTTTCGGTAACAATCAGGAGAATCTCACACCCGGCACTGTAAAGTTTTTGAGCAACGGCTATACCCGGATAAAAATGCCCTCCGGAACCGCCGCAGGCAATAGCAACCAAAGGCCCTTTTTTCTCACTCTTTTTCATGATCGGATGGTTTTTTTGTTGCAAATACATTCTCTTCGTCTTCCACAAGCGTCTCCTCTTCAATCACGAGAGAATCGTTATCTTTGCTCGAATTACCTCGCAAGGCAACCGATAGGAGCAAACCGACTGCTCCCAGCAGCATAATTATATTGCTTCCTCCCCGGCTAATAAACGGCAAAGGCATACCCTTATTGGGTAATACGCTCGTCACGACACCGATGTTGATAAAGGCCTGCAACCCGATCATGAGCGTAATTCCCATTGCCAGATAGGCACCAAAGCGCTCGCGCGCACGCAACGCAACCTTTAATCCACACGCAGTTAAAAGCACGAAAAGCAGGACGATAAAAAGGACGACAAAAAGGCCCAGCTCCTCGCCAATAATCGGCAAAATAAAATCTGTGTGGTCTTCAGGCAGAAAACCCATTTTTTGACTCCCCTCTCCCAGGCCCTTACCAAATAAACCTCCACTGCCCAAAGCCACCAGTGAAGAGTACCCCTGCATCCCCACGCCGTACTTGGTTCCTTCCAGGTCCAGCCAACTGAGGATTCGCTCTCTTCGAACCGGGTCAAAATAAAGCCAAACGCTCAAAGCCGTGCCCATCAAGCCGGCCGGAATAAATAAATAAAACCAACGAGCCCCCATGATCAGCAGCATGCAAGTAGTCAAAGCCAAGAGAAAAAGAGTCGTTCCCGCGTCAGGCTCTCTGAAAATTAAGAGCACTAGCGGGGAAATAATCACCATTGGCAGAATAAGGCCTTTCCAGAAATGTCGAATGATCGAAGGGTATTTGGCTCCATACCAGGCGAGAAAAATAATGATGGAAAGCTTGGCGAGTTCCGAAGGCTGAAAGTTGATTCCCAACCGGACCCAGCGAGCTGCTCCTTTCACTTTTAAGCCTCCCAGCGCCGGAAAAAACACAGCAGTCAATAAAACAGCACAGATGAATAGCAAAAGAATAGGAACCCAATCTTTCTGCAAAAATTTGTAGTCAAAAAACAACGCCAGGCAAACACATATAACAGCTCCCACGAAAGCAAATTGCGCCTGCTTCTTGAAGCTATTCATTCCTTGAATATTTCGCGGAGAAACTTTCCATGCCTTCTCCTCGAAAGTCGTGTTCGTTGCAGAGGTCACCTTCGAAGCCGTTTGCACTTGAGGTGCACTGGTCTTTTTTTCGATCTTAGAAAAAGTGACACTGTAAAGAGCAAGGAGCCCCATGGCAATCAACATTGCCACGCAGAAGACAATCACCCCTACTATATGTTTCATAACTCCCTTAACTCGCCCGAAACTGCACAAAACTTACGGGGTGGCCACACGCACCTTTATAGGTTCGCACAGATCCACCCCGGACAAAACTGCGATGCAATATGCGCAAGCATCGCTTATGCAAAAAACTCGGAAACTCCTACTAATTACCAAGTGGGGTAATCGTAGTTCTTCCCGTGGACTGAGTTGTCCCGCTCCCGCTGTCTGGTGTCGGAGACAAGGGGGCCAGGGCGCCGGTACCCGTTGTTGTATCCGAAGGCGTAGCGGGCGCGGGCGTCGCAGGTAATTTGCTGGGTATTCTCAGTTTTTGGCCCACGTTAATCCGGTCACTGGCCAGGCGATTTTCGCTCTTGAGATCAGCTATTTTCACACCATACCTTTTACTGATGCGGGTCAACGAATCACCGGGGGCAACTACATAAACCGTTTGCCCTTCTGAGTCTTTGTAGTCTGAACCCAGCGTCGGCTTGCTCTGGGTATTGGCCGAAGGTGATGCGGCTGAACCCGTCGCTGCAGTCTTAGATGCGGAAGCCGGAGGAATTTTCACCACTTGCCCAACTTGCAAATAACGGGGATCCACTCCCGGATTGGCATTCAATAAATCTGTTACAGTCACTCCCGGATAGGCACGGGCGATCTTGGTGTAGTTTTCACCGCTCTTGACCGTGTGATCTTTCATTTCAGAAGCGGTCGGAGTTGCCTGTGTAAGGGCTCCCGCTTGAACTATCCCGGGTTGTTGAGTAGAGGTAGAAGTCTGCGCACCGGGCAAACCCTGCACTCCGGGGATTACTGCGTTAGTCTCCGGCGGCAAAGCGGCCACTGCGCGCGATGTATCTGCCACAGGCAACGTCGCGTTAGTCGCTTGCTGAACGACGGCACCCGGATAATCATCATGAAACTGCAGGCCGGCCTCTCCCATAGTGCTGGCAGAGGAATTGGTCGGTGATGCAACTTCGTTGGTGGCAGTCGCCTCAGGCTGAGGTGGTTCCTGCTTGCAGCCCTGAATCAGCAACGCTCCAAGGACGGCAGCATGAAAAAACAGGATTGCAAACATCGCAACAGCCAGATTTGACTTCTTTTTACCTGAGAGCTGCTGAAGACGAGAACCCTGCGATATCAACGTTTTTTTGTTGTCTTGATCGTTCATAACATCATCTGTTTTTATTGTGGCCCATTTCGATTCGATAGTCAATTCTCTCTCGAGAATTTCAGCGAATCTATTGCAATTTAAATCTCTTTCTCTTTCTTAACCTTCTCAACATATTCGCGGAACAGCTCACCCCTGTGAGCGTAGCTCTTGAACATGTCAAAACTTGAACAAGCCGGGGAGAGTAAAACTACTTCTCCTGCGACAGCATTTCGGGCGGCATAATAGACGGCTTCTTCCAGCGAATTGGCGAGCATACAATGCACATGTTGCTCCCATTCCCTGCAAATCCGTTCTCGAGTCTCGCCTATCAGAATGGCTCCATGCACACGACACGAGAGTAAATCTTCCAATCCTCCGAAATCAAATCCTTTATCTTTTCCACCCGCAATTAACCACGTTTTTTTGCCCTCCGGGACCATCTTTAATGCTTGACGAGTCGCATCCACATTGGTCGCTTTGGAGTCATTAATATACTTAACCCCCTTGACCACACCCACTAGTTGGCAACGATGGTCGGAAGGCTCAAACTTCACCGCACTTTGGCATGCCTGATGGACTGAAACTCCGCTCAGCACTGTAGCCAGAAGCGCTGCCATCACGTTTTCCAGATTGTGATCTCCCAGAAGTTTTAATTCTTTTACATCCAACCACTTACCCTCAGGAAGACCATGAGACCCATTGTAAACAATCCAGCCATCCTGCATGTGCATATCTGCCTGGCTAGCTTCTGCACTGTAGGTGATCTGGCGTGATTTTAAATTAATCTTCTTTTCCCTACATTTCTCCTTTTGGCCGAGAATCTGTTGAAAAGCCCCCCACTGGATCACACTCCAATCCTCTGCTCCTTGTTTGGAGAATATTTCCAGCTTGGTTAAAAAGTAATCCTCCAGGGCTGGATATCGCTCCAGATGGTCCGGAGTGATATTGGTCAGCAAGGCTATTCCGGGGCGAAAATTTTTGATTCTCTCGAGCTGAAATGAACTGACTTCAAATAAATTTACTGGGAACCTCCGGTTCTCCAGCGCCAGGGAAGATACCGGGTAGCCGATATTGCCCGAGGCACAAGTAGGAATTCCGTTTTCATTTAAAATAAGAGAACAAAGCTCTGTCGTGGTCGTTTTTCCATTGGTTCCGGTGACGCCTATCGTCGGAATTTCTTGCATGAAACTCCACCCATATTCCAGCTCTGAAAGGACTTTGCCTCCGGCTTGTGATGCGAACCTCCCCAAGATGCTTTCCGGCGTTATTCCGGGACTGATTACAGTCAGGTCCACCCTTGTCTGAGGCAGGCTTTTCACGCCCAGCTCTACTGTGGCTCCCAGAGCCCTTAGCTGGGCGGCGCGCTCTTCCAAACACACTAAGGCTGATTCATCCCAAACAAAAACCTCGGCTCCATGTTTCAAAGCCAGTTGAGCGGCAGCCATTCCGCTGGAGCCTAATCCCAAAACCGCTATTTTTTTCTGTTCGGATTCCATCAGTTCACACAGTTACCTAATCTTTAACGATACCAGAGCCAAAACCGCAAAAATAACTCCTAAGATATAGAGACGCGTCACCACCTGAGTCTCTGACCAACCCAAACGCTGAAGGTGATGGTGCAAAGGCGCTCTCAAGAAAATTCTTTTCCCAGTCCCCGTACATATGCGTGTCGCCTTAAAATAATACCGCTGCAAAGCCGAAGAACCAATCTCCATTACGAAGACACCTCCGGCAATGAGGAGAATAAATGGCTGGTGAACCAGGACCGCCATAATCCCAAATGCTCCGCCAATCGCCAGTGAGCCGGTATCCCCCATAAAAACATGCGCCGGGTGGCAGTTGAACCATAGAAAACCCAGGCAGGCACCTCCGAGGGCCGCGCAAAAAACAGTCAACTCACAAGCCCCGGGAACATAAGTTAAATTCAAATAGGCGGAATAATCCACACGCCCTGTCAGGTAAGTAATCACCAGGAAAACCACGGTGCAGATCAAGGAGCATCCAATGGCCAGGCCATCCAATCCATCCGTCAAATTGACCGCATTGCTGCTGCCGAACACCGCCAGAATGACGATAAAAGCTCCGACAATTGAAGAAATAACTCCTACAGACATAATCGGTTCTTTGTAAAACGGAACCATTACTTCTTCGATCAGAAAGGAAACGCTGCAGTCCATATAGAGATAACTGACCAGGATCAACCCCAGAGTCAACTGCACGCCGATTTTAACCCACTCCGGAGAGCCCTCTCCTGATCGCGTCACTTTGCGGTAGTCGTCATAAAAACCCAAACCAGCAAGAATAATCATGCTCAACACCGTCAGAAGCAAGAGTTCATTCCAAACACCCCAGAACAGAGCGCTCACATCCATCACTCCCACAATCAAAATTCCGCCCATACTGGGAACTCCATGCTTCTTCTTGAGAGCTTCCATCACGGCTTCTTCTGCTTTTTTGGCACCACTTTCCCCGGGAGTATTTTTTGCCCACTCAGGGGTATAAACTTCAGGAGCAATATCTTTAAGCCATTGAATCACACTCTTGCCTAAAAACATGCAAAGAGCAAACGCTGTCAAGGCCGCACCCACAGCTCGCACAGAAACATAAGAAAAAATACGCAGCCAGGAAACCGCTTCTTCCCAGCCCTGCGCTTTGGCAATATCCAGTATGTATTGTGAAAGTTGATAAATCATACTCCCGGACTCCATTTCTGCACCAATCGCTCAAATTTCTGAGAGCGGGAAGCTTTTAAGAGCACACAATCTCCCTTTGATACATATTTATCAACCTCTGCCAACAAAGTCTCCGGTGTATCAAATGCTTCTGAGAACTGATCCGGCGAAGCGTTTGCTCTGAAGACTTCGCGCATCTCTTCCGCATACTCTCCGCAAAAAAGCGCACATGCCACTCCTGTCGCCGCTGCTTTGAGCGCAACCTGCCGATGGGATTCCTGGGCACTACTCCCCAACTCACCCATCGTGCCCAAAATGGCGACCGTTTTCCCACTCTCTTTACTTTGCAGGTGTTTCAACGTTTCCAATGCGGCGCAAACTGAATCCTGGTTTGCGTTGTAACAATCAATGAGGAGAGTCAAACCTCCCACAACCTTCACTTCAGTCCGCATTTCTGGGGCGGGACACTCGCTCAAAGCCATGTAAATATCATCCTCCGGAACACCCATCTCTTTGCCAACGCAAATTGCGAGAAGTGCATTGGTGATATGATGTGCTCCCAGAGAACGGATTTGACATGTTTTGAAGCGAGTGTCCACTTGACCTTTGCCCACCTCCTTGGTTTTGGAAAAAACTTTAAAAACGGTTCCGTTCTGGCTGATCTCCTGCAGCTCTCCATAGAGCTCGGCTTTTCTGGAACTATGACGGCTCACGGTCACGCAGCGCACGCCTTCTCCGAGGCGTTTGACGATCTGCGCGATACCATAACAATCCTCAGGAATGAAGATTGCGCCTCCCGAAGGCAAAGCTTCCGCAATGCCCCCCTCTTCACTCAAAACCCCATCCAGGTCTGCGAAAAATTCTAAGTGTTCATGGCCAATACTCGTCACCACTCCATAATCCGGTTCAATAATCTCAAGCAATGGGGCCAGTTCCCCGGGATGATTGGTCCCAGCTTCAATAACAGCGTACGAGTGCGAAGAGTCAATCTCCATCAGCGTTTGCGGAACCCCAATATGGTTATTGAAGCTTCGCTTGCTGGATAAGGTTTTCCCTTTCTTGGAAAGCACTGATGCAATCAGATCCTTGGTTGTTGTCTTGCCGTTAGAGCCGCAGACAGCGATGATTTTTATCTCTTTAAAATCACTTCGATACGCAGCAGCGATTCTTCTATAAGCCTCCACTGTATCATTGACCCATAATACAGAGCTCTTCTCAGGAAATGAAATCCCCTCAATCCGGCTCACGATAAAAACCCTGCACCCCGCCTTGCCAACAGCTTCAATAAAATCATGCCCGTCAAAGCGCTCGCCCACGACGGCCAGGAACGCTCCCCCCGGAAGAGGATTGCGGCTATCTGTAAAAATGCCTTTTACAGGAATATCGCCGTTACCGAGGTAAATCAAACCCTCGGCCGCCTCGCTCATGAATCTTAATGTTCTGGCTTCCACTGGCTCTAATCCATTCCGGTATGATAACCCAAATTAGCTAACGCGTTCATTGCATGAAGGCGATCGTCAAAAGGCACGACCAACCCATGAAATTCCTGATACGTTTCATGACCTTTTCCACATAGAAGGACCGTATCCCCTTCTCTTGCCAACTTGATAATTCTCTCAATTGCCAGGGCGCGGTCCAGCTCTATCTCGTATCCATCCTGCCGCCGAGTCAGATAGCCGGACTCCACCTGTGCAGCAATATCCTTGGGCTCCTCTTTTCGAGGATTATCCGTTGTAATCAGGATATAATCCGCCAAGTCTGCGGCTACGGCACCCATCTTCAACCTTTTACCCTTGTCGCGACTGCCACCGCATCCGAAAAGCAATAATACACGCCCTTTTGTGATCTCCTTAAGCGTGCTCAGCACATTCTGCATTGCGTCATCCGTATGGGCATAATCCACTAAAACAGTGAACGGCTGTCCGGCATCCAGCCGTTCCAAACGGCCGGCAATCGGTGCGGCTTTACTTAAAGCCGAAGCGATGACCTCGGGGCTCACTCCAAAAGATAATCCAACTCCTATAGCCGCCAAGCTGTTTGAAATGTTGTATCGCCCGATCAGAGGTGTCTCCAACATGAAATCTCCCTGGGGACTTGTGATTTTCATCTTGGTTTTATGGGCAGATAACTCTATCTCCGTCGCCATGATGGCGGCATTCTCTTTCAACCCATAAGATAATAGATCACATTTTCCGCTCAGTTCTCTGATAAGCTCACGGCCGAAGGGAGCATCAGCGTTGACCACCGCTTTGAAATCTTTTTTGCCCTTTATTCCTTCAGTAAATAAACGCTTCTTGCTTTCAAAGTAATTCTCCATCGTGCCGTGGTAATCCAGATGATCCTGGGTAAGATTCGTGAAAACCCCAACATCAAAATCAATTCCGTCGACACGATTCTGCTCCAAGGCATGGGAACTGACTTCCATAACGCAGCACTGCCCATTGGCTGCTACGATTTTTGAAAGCATGAAATGAAGATCCAGAGATTCCGGAGTGGTCCGCTGTGCCGGAATTACACGATCGCCAATCTCATAGCGTATTGTACCCAGAAGACCTGTATGAATATGAGCCTCTTCCAGGATATATTTGCACAGGAAAGTGACCGTTGTTTTCCCGTTGGTTCCGGTGATCCCCACCATTTTCAGCTTCTTCGCCGGATAATCAAAAAATGCGCTGGCGATATAGGGTAAAACAGCACGCGTATTCGGAACAATAACTCTCGTCATCTTCCCGCCGCTTGTGCCTTTTTTTTCACAAATCACTGCCACTGCACCGCGGTCTGCCACATCTGCAATATAATTGTGCCCGTCACTTTCAACCCCACGAATAGCAACAAATAATTTTCCGGGCGTCACGCAGCGCGAGTCGTAGGCTATTCCCGTGACCTCCCGGTCCAGGGACCCCACTGTTTCCACCTTGCCTAGACCCGCTATTAATTGAGCTAGTTTCATCTTCTCACTGTCACTGTATTAGTTTCCAAATCTTTATCAGGGGGAATAGCCCAGTAAAGGGCAATTCCTTCAGCAATGTTTTTAAACGCCGGAGAGGCAACGGTTCCTCCATAATAGCCGCCTGACCGCTTGGGTTCATCGACTACGACGCTCATGACAATCACCGGGTCACTCGTAGGAAAGAAACCCACAAAAGAGGCATAGTACTTGCCAGGACTGTATCCTCCTCCGCCAGGTGCTGCTTTTTGTGCAGTTCCGGTTTTCCCCCCAACTGTGTGGTATTTCATATCGGCACGCCAGGCCGTTCCGGTATGTGTCCTAGTCTTTTGAGTAACCGTTCTGAGAGCATGAACAGCCTCTTTGGCCACTCTTTCGCTCATGACTCTTCTTACAGGCTGAGGTATCTGTTCATAGGCATAGCGCCCAAGATCATCTTCCAGGTGATCCAATATCTGCGGACGCATCAGAATGCCCCCGTTAGCTATAGCCCCCATGGCCATCGTAGACTGCAATTGGCTCACGGCTATTCCTTGCCCTATGGGGACACGGCTGATGCTGAGCTTATCTTTATCGGGCAAGATTGCGTTATTCGTATGACTCCTCTCTCCTGGCAGCATAATCCCGGTTAAAGAGCGGTACCCGAAGTTGCGGATATATTCATTGAGCACTGAAGGCGAAAGCATCCAGCCCATCTTTGCAAAACCGACGTTGGAGGATTTTGCCAGCATCTCTTCCATTGTGAGAGTTCCATAATTGCCCCCACTGGATTCTTTTGGCCTCCGGCCCCATTCCCGATTCCAGGAAGAGCAATCTATCGGAGATTTTACACCATAACGGCCTTCATTGAGAGCTGCGCAAAATGCAACGATCTTGAAAGTAGACCCGGGCTCTATCAAATCCATGATAATCCGGTTTCTCCAATTCTCCGGATCGGAGGCCGACGGTAAATTGGGATCATAATCCGGAGCGATTGCATAGGCAAGAACCCGACCCGTTTTTACCTCGACTACCACACAAGAGGCCGATTTTGGGGAATGCCGTTCCATTACGCCCTTGAGCTCATCTTCGACGATTCCCTGTATGATTGAATCCAAGGTCAGCACCGCAGTAAGGCCATCTCCGGCCTCAAAGCTATGCCCACGGCTGGAAAGAATTTCGCTTCCATCGCTACGCACCACTTTGTCGCGCCAGCCGACTGTTCCGGTTAATTGATCGTTAAACGCCCTCTCAACTCCTTCCAGCCCTCTCATGACTGTAATGGAGCCGCTTTTACCCTCCAGCTCTTTTTCACCACTTTGGGTGTATCCCAATAGATGAGCCATGAATCTGCCGTTCGGGTATTCACGTTTAAAGTCGCGTTCCGAGTAGACGACGATCCTCCTCAACGCTTCATAGTAAAGGGCCGTCTTCCTGTTGTATCCTTCCCGGTTTTTATCAATGGGGAACTCGCCAATCCGCCTCCTGACCTGCTCCCATTCTTCAACCGGTAGTTCTTTTAAAAGCCGCTCATAACGATTTGTGATCACCTCACGTTTTTTATTCAGGAGTGCATAAAGAGGTTTCCCCTGCCGGTCTGTCAATTGCAGATTATTTTGATCCACCACTGCGATACCCATCACGTCAGAATTGGGAACGCCATTCGTATCCAGGGGGGAGTAAATCGGAATTCCGGAAGCCGTTACCACCGGCATCCCGACGGTATCCATGAGCAAGACCCAGTTATCCCCGGATTCCGACCTGAAATAACGGCTCTTTTCGTTTAAATACCCTCTATCCAGATGCAATAAAGAAGAAACCAAATCTAAATACTCTCTGCGAGTAACAGGGTCCACAGTTGCCAGAAGACCGGGATCTAAAACAAGGGTTCGTACGTCGCGCGTAACCGCCAGTTGATTGCCGTTGACATCTCGTATTTCACCTCGTCTGGGAGAAAAAAACTCGGTGCGATTCACGCGACCTTCTGAAATACCTTTGTATTTATCGTGACGATAAGCCTGTATATAAGTCAACCGGCCGGACAGAATAAGAAAACCGCCAATAAGGAAGCAGATCACTGCCCGCATCCACTGAATCTGATTGCTTCTCAACATGGCTTACCTTTCCTTTTCCAGAGCTTCTCCAGGAGTCGGAATTTCAACTTCCGGAAGTCTGACAATTTGAGTCACAATAACGGGACTGAGTTCCAGACTCATATTTCCGGCTCGCTTCAGGATATTTTCAGGAGTTTTCAGCCGCCCTAGTTCCTTAGAGAGCACTGAATTGGTTTCCCGAATATTCCTCAGCTCAAATTCGTAAGCTCTGAGTTTCTCCCCCAAATCATGATTCCGCTGCTGAAGCCGCAAATGCACTACACCCAAAATCAAAATTAATAGGACCAGTCCGACTGAACCCAGGACGAACTTGAAGGGCAAGAACTTCCATCCGGGTTGAGATCTGTTGGTTCTGGTATTCATCGCTTGTTGAGTTAAATTTTTTCGTAGACCCTGAGCCGGGCGCTTCTGGCTCGGGGGTTTACTTTCACTTCTTCCTCAGCCGCCTCCACGGGCCTGCGGGTGATTATTTTGAAAATGGGCGCTCTTTCTTTACGAAGCTCCGGGATATCGACATTTCCCTCAAAAACATAATCTCTTGCACAGGCTCTTCCAAATACTTTTACGATCCGATCCTCACCGGAGTGAAATGTTATTACCGCCAATCTTCCCCCGGACTTGATCAAAGGAGGCAGTTTTTCCAGAGCTTCCTGCAAATGCTCAAACTCACGGTTCGTCTCTATCCTCAGAGCTTGGAATATTCGTGTTGCAGGATGAATCTTCTGACCTCTTCTGGGCATCTTTGCCTCAATAAAATCCGCTAATTGCCGGGTGCTTACAAACCGCCTGAGCACCCGCTCTTCTACAATCGCTCTGGCTAACCTTCTGGATTCTCTCTCTCCGCCGTAGTAGTAAAAAATATCTGCTAATTGCTCCGCTGAATATTCATTAATCACAGATTCAGCCTTTACGGGATCGCTCGAATCCATCCTCATATCCAGGGGGCCGTCACCCAAAAAACTGAAACCGCGTTGGGATTGATCCAACTGCATAGAGCTGCACCCCAGGTCCAACAAAACCCCATCGAACCGAACCCCGGGGAACAATATCTCTATTTGAGAATAATTTCCATGCTGAAAATGACAACGCTCTCTAAACTCTTCACCCAAACGACGAGCGGTTCTCTCAAGTTCATCTCCATCTCGATCGCAGCCGTATAAGACTCCGGCCGGAGAGCTCATTTGGAGAATGGCGGAGGCGTGTCCACCCCCACCGACCGTTCCGTCGCAGTAGACCCCATCGGCCTTCGGGCAAAGCAGTTGAAGCGTCTCCTTCAACAAAACTGGGCTGTGAGCACGTTGTTCCACTTTTCATGCGCGGCGTACTTTGTTAAACAAGGAGCGGAAAGAAGTTTGTTCGGCTGTGGGCTCCTCACTCAGAAGTTTCTGAACTTTTCGGCTGGAAATCAGCTTTCCACTTAAACGGATTTCCACATCCTGATAGGTTAAATCACTCCGGAGGACCTGCACCCTCGAAAGGCGTTCCATCCTCTTTTGTTCCCTTAAATCCCGTTGGAGGCTAATCGCACGCCAGGGATTCAGAACGTAGTCCAAGAATCGAAGCAATCCTGTCCGAGCCTCGGCTTGAGGTTTGCCGATCCTCACGGCTGAACCGACCTGAGGTGCTGAACCGACCGCAGCCCGCACAGGCTCAGCAACCTGACTTGCCTGTGATGCGGGTACAAGAAACTGCATTGCAGCGGCCCTATTGGATCCATTTACTGGATGCACCACTTCTTTTCGTAATTCTCGACTCTCCATTCCTTGTCCTTTCAACAGTTTTAAATCTGATTCTCTAGCTCTTGATCATCTTCCTTTTGGTTCTCGATTTCATCGGCATCGAACTTCTGTTTGCTCCAAATGCTGAAACGATCCACCTCACCTCGAAGAACAACCGTCGTAGAATTTTTATCTGCGCCCGTCTTTTGTTCGATTCCGACCTTATCGGCCATCCACTTGGGAAGAGTGATTCGACCCGCGGAATCCATCGTCACCGGCTCGGAACGAGATCCCAGGAAACGGCGCAAACGCTCCGCCGCCGGATCGAGCAAAGGCAAACCATCCACCTTTTGTGCATAAGCCTCGAATACTTCCGCCGGCATAGCGGTAATACAAGCGCAGGAGTCGCCCCGAACTCGGGTCAGTGTCAGCATGAACTCAACCTCGATAGCAGCCATGCGGCGCCCCCCGTCCTGAATAACTGGGGGTCTCCACTTGGCGGGCATCTGGACACGTCTCTTGGAATCTATCTCGAACGGATAGGTTGCATAAAAACGCATCGGTTTGGTCTGCTGATCACTCACGGCCTCAAAATCGGAGACCATTCTAACATCTCGCCACACTTTGTCAACACTTCGACAAACTTTTTCTACATTTTTCTACACTTCGCTACCCTTTTTTCTTAAAAATTCTTAAAACCTTTTTCAACACCTCTATTCACAAGTTATTCACAGAACCATGAAAATAACCTGATAAATCCAATATAATATATTTATTATAAGGATGTTATAGTGATTAGTATTGAAGCTTCAAAAGCCTCCGCATGGACCCTCTTTTCACAAATCATTCACAACGATTTTCTCGCTCTTTTCAGGACTTTTTTTGCTACAAAAAAGCAAATAATTTTTACCCCACTTTTTCCCCACACTTCGCTCCACTTTCTTCATGTTTTCTTGGGCGATGAGCACATTGTCTCCCGGAGAACTTTTTCAAGACACGAAAATCGCTTTTGGTGTATCTTATGGATACGTAAAGCATCCTTGATGTTTTTGAGGAAACGAAGATGAATCGAATCAATATAGCTCTCTGTTCAGCCTTGGCGCTTTTGGTAGTTGTCGCGGTGGCGCAGCGTTTTTCTGCACGACACACTGCGGATGCGTCCCTTCAGGCTCAAGAAAAACTTTTAAGTGAAGAACGAGCCCGATGGGAAGCAGAAATGGCGCAAATGCGCGATCAACTGGCCTTGAGCTCTTTTTCCGCCTCAACCGGCTATCTTCAGGATGATCCCGAAGCGCTCATCGAGATGCTTTACACTCTGGATAGCGAAAGCGAACGCAAAAAACTCCGCAAGGCCATTTATTGTTTCCAGGCTCTGACCGAATCAAAGAAAAACCCCATATCAAGCATCCGCGATTACTATACCAGCGGGCATAATGTTATTCTGGCCTCATCCGGCAAAATTCGCTCTGCCTCTATTGATATCAACGAAGGGGTCCCCGTTCCTCCTTCAACGCGGCTGGGCCTGGCGGATGTCCTGCGCGATATCGGCACTTCTGAGTCGATAGGTCTATTGAGCCAAGTGCTCCCGACTGCTCTCAGCGCTTCAGAAGCGACTTATATTGCCAGGATACTTTTAAGCCTGGATCCGGAGCTTTTTCGAAATATTTCGATCACTACGGCTCGAAATATGTTGAGCGATACTTCCCTGGCCCGTGATGATAAACGGGAGCTCCTGAGCCTCCTGATTGAACTGCACGATACTGAAATGGCACAGGTTCTGGCTGGTCAGCTGATGGCAGATGGTAAGATGGATCGCGATATCCTGGATTTTCTCCACAAAACAATGGGTGAGGATGCCATGCCGCTAATCCACAGTATTTTTGGGAATCCTGATCTGACGATGGCCGACAGGGCAGACCTCATCCGGGTAGCCATGAACTATGTTGGCTCCAATGAACAGGCTACGGATCTTTTTTCCAGATCCATACATTCCGAAGTGGTGGGCACACCTATTCGCGCTATGTTGGTCCTGGGTCTTACGGGAATGAACGAGAGAGGCGGGCCTCCTCCTGATCTCCCCCCGGACGTAGCTCAGAGCAGACTCAGTCTCCTCAATTCCCTGGAACAGGAATATGGCCAAACACGAGGTATGGGGAGTGCGTTCAGCACTGCGAGAGAACAATTGGAATACTCCTTGAACCCGGGTGCCTATGAGGAACGTCCCACCGTGGACCAGGCTAAGATAGCTCAGGATATCATGTTCAGCCTTTTTACGGGTAACGGAGGGGGCAAAGACGGAATGGGTGGGCTCAGCGGCCTTATAGGAAACATGAGGAGATAACCTTAATAAACTTTACCCTACACGAACCCTTAAGGGCAGATTGAAGCGTTTGGAAAGGGAAAAACAAAAGTGCAGGCTTCTGCAAAATGAAACGGCAGCCTGCACTTTTTATTTAAATTTTCTCCGCAATAAGGCTCAGGTGACGAACCTGTAAACTGACATCCAGAAGCCCGGGTACCTCCCACCCCATATTCATCCCCGTGAGATGCATATCTTCCAGGCTTTTGGTTTTCTTCATAAAACCTTTTGCACGGGCAATGGAGTAAGCCTTGATCATTTCCGGGAGCAGATCGGCTTCCAGCGTAATCCATTTGCCGTCATGCGCTGAATCCGCAGATAAATCCTCGTGCGCTAAAGTACAAATAAACATGCCTGAACCGGCAAAATCCAGCGCCTCATAACGCTCGGTCTTACGCTTCCGATTGTCATAAACCGGAATTCCAAACCAGATCATCTCTCCATAACCTTCAGATTGCTTGTTTCGATCCTGAAGATAAAAGAAAGCCTGATACTGAGCGGCATGTTTTCCATCGTCAAAAAGCTCCGGCTTATGGAGAACCGAATGAAGGAGCTTGGCTTCCAGATGGAAGTTTAAAGCTTTCAAATCCACCAATCGCGGCAAGGACTCTATTTCCTGCTCCACGAGCAAGTGAACCCACATCTCATCGCCCTTTCTGGGCACTCCTTCATACTCCTCATTGCCGTTCACAGCCAGAGTTAAATCGGTTTTTGAACCGCTGCGAGCCACGGAAATGGACTTGCAGGAATTTGATAAAGTAGAGCTCTGATTGAGGGGAACTACTTTTTCGCGGGTCCCCCATTGTGCAATTGCCCAAACCGGTTTCTCTTCCGAAAATGGCTGCCAGAGCCCATAATCCTGAACTCTCAGCTCCGGATCTATGAGATGAAAACCCTTTTTAAAACGCGAGTCTCTAATGAGCTCTTCACCCACAAGTCCACTCTTATCGGTTCGACTGCTGACACAGCCTGGCAGGAGCAGACCCGCGGCACCCAAACTCATGTTTTTCAGAAATGCCCTTCTATCCATAAAGAGAGATTAATTCTCCAACCTCAGTTCCGCAGAGCGTCCGTGGGCAGTAAGGCCCTCCATACCGGCGAACTTTTTCACTGCCGGCAGCGCTTTTTTCAAATTCTCTTTCGTGTATTCCACCAGACTTGTTCTGCGCTGGAATTGATCCACCGTAAGCCCGGCAAACGATACGCCCGCTCCGCCCGTAGGCAACTCATGGCTCGGCCCGGCAACATAATCGCCCAGGACCGCCGGAGAGTAACTCCCCAGCATCAAAGCGCCCGCCGTATGTATTCCTTCGGCAACGCTCCCAGGCTCTTTTGTCATCACTTCACAGTGTTCGGGCGCCAGAAGGTTCGCCAGTTCCACTGCATGCTGAATATTTTTCGCCAAGATTAAGGCAGTCCCTTTTTCCAGGACTTCGGAAAGAAGCTCTTTGCGATCGGCTCGCTCCAGTTGTCGAGTGATTTCCTTCTCCACCTTTTCCAATATTTTGGCCGAAGTGCTCACCAGCCAGACCCTCTCTTTGCCCGAACCGTGCTCGGCTTGAGCCAATATATCTGCAGCGATAAAAGCAGGGTTAGCGCTTGAATCAGCGATCACCAGCACCTCGCTGGGCCCCGGAAGCAGATCCACGGCAACATGCCCAAAAAGCATCCGTTTTGCGGCAACCACATAAGCATTGCCCGGCCCGAATATTTTCTGCACTTTGCCGATTGTGGGGGTGCCATAAGCCATGGCTGCAATCGCCTGAGCTCCACCTACACGGTAAACCTCAGTAGCCCCGGCAAGAACCGCCGCGTAGAGCAGCTCCGGCTGTAGGGAGCCGTCTTTGCCGCATGGGCTGCAAACGACGATCTCCTTACACCCGGCTACCTTCGCCAAACTAATAGTCATCAGGGCCGAGCTGGCCAATGGTGCCTTCCCAGCGGGAACGTAAATTCCGACCCGTTTGAAAGGATCATACTTCTCACCCACCAGAGCACCGTGCGAATTTTTCGACTTCCAGTTCTTCCGAAGGGATTTTTTAGCAAAAGAGGTAATGTTTTTCAGAGCCTCCTTGAGAGCACTGTCCACTCCCGGTTGAATCACTGTCTTGAGCGCCGCTGCAACCTCTTCTTCTACGGTAACCTTAAGACGCGATGCATCCATCTGCACTTTGTCAAATTTAGCAGCGAAATCGACCAGCGCCTGATCTCCATGAAGCCGCACCTGCTCTACGATATTGAGAACTCGCTTCTCAATTTCCGCATCGAATAAACTCGATGTTGCCAGCACGGCGCTGAACTTCGCATCGAAGTCCGCATCGGTATATTTTATGACTTTCATTTTACAAGGGAATGTCCGGGTTTCTATCTGAATCATCAACCTGATCGGATTTTTTCTTCTGAGGTTCTTCTTCAATTATCTCCTCTTCCGGTGATTCAGCTTCAGGGCTCTCCGTTTCAGAATCCGCTGAACGCTTGGAGTTTTCCAGTGCTTCCAGGTAAGGCTGATAGCCGGCATCCGGCAGAGGCGGAACATAAGACGGTTCCGGCTCCCCTTCAGGGATAAACTCTTCCTGCTCAACTTGAGGCGCATCGGCCTTTTGAGCGGATTCCTCATCCCGCGAGGATGCTTCACCCTGGGGCTCCTCAGTGGTCTCAGTTTTTTCGGACTCTGTTTCGGGTCCTCCTGTCACTGGTGCTACAGCTTCCTCACCTTCTGCCTTGCGCTTCTCTGCTTCGGCGGCTTCGGCCGCTACCCGCTCATTTCTGCGCTTTCGCTGGGCTTCCCGTTCAGCTTCTTCAGCAGCTTCCTGAGCCGCTGCCAGCTTCTTGTCTTTGCGCTCCCACCACCAGGCGATCAGTGCCGTCAGCTCAAAAAGTCCATAAAGCGGAATCGTCATCGCAATCTGAGTCACCACATCCGGAGGAGTCAGCACAGTTGCAATCAGCAAGATCACCAGGAAGACAATCTTTCTGTTCTTCGCCAGTGTGCTATAGCTGATAAAACCCAGTTTAACAAAGAGAAGCAAAAAGACTGGCAGTTCAAAACCGATCCCCATAGCCAGCATGAATTTGGTAACAAAACCGATATAGGTATCCGCTGTCCATTGCAATGCGCCAAAGCCCATCTGATTGGAAAACCAAACGGCTGCCCTCAGCGCGACGGGGAGCATGATGAAGTAGCAAAGACTGACGCCCAGGGCGAACAGCCCGATACTGAAAACAAAGGCCTTTCTCACATAGCGCAATTCATTGACCTTCAAAGCGGGCAAGATGAACTGTGCGATAAAAAAGAGAATGAACGGAGCTGAGAAAACTAACCCACCGTAAAAAGCCACTTGCAGCGCTACCATGAAGCCCGAGACTGGGCTTAAATTGAGAAGTTCGACAGGGGCTTTCCCTGGAAAATCCGTTTCATTGGTACTGACTGTGAAGCCCAGATAATTATTAGTACCATGTATAATGGGCTTTAAATCTATGACGAAACTTTGATTGGAATTGACGTTGAGCGCCGTTTCCAGACCTTTGAGATACTCCGCTCCCGGCTTGAACATACCGACAGAGTTAGTACCAATCTTTACTGCAATAGAGATATCCTCACCCCCATAGAGCGAACTCAGCTTGGCGGATTGCTCCAGAGGATATTTCAAGACACCTACCAGGAAAGGTGCGCCAAAGAGGCACACCAAAAGTGCGACGAATAAAGCCGTTATGCTCTTCAAGAGCACCCAGCGTAAATCCTCCAGGTGCTCCAGAAAACCTTTCATCGGCCCACCCTCGTCCTCCGAATCCAATATCGGATCTTCAGGCTCGGTAGCCATATTCTTCTACAAATTGATTTTGGGAAGAAATGTTAAGCCTTGGGTGAGGCGTCGTCTTTCGACTCTTCTGTCGAAGCCGTCTTTTGGGGTGATTCCTTTGAACCGGAGTTCGTCTTCACGGGTTCATCCATCGCATGCTGAATCTCATCGTTGATGTTGGTGGTGGCCTTTTTGAACTCCTTAATTCCGGTACCCAAACCTTTCGCCAACTCAGGTATTTTCTTTGCTCCGAAGAGAAGCAAGACCACTACCAGAATGATTATCAGTTCGGTTCCACCGGGCATCCCAAACGCTAATAAACTGTTCATATTTACTACTACTATCTGTTTTTAAGTTAATTATTTAGATACATTATACACTGCCAAGGCGAGACCAATGCACCCGTTTCCTACCACCACCGCTTAAACAGCATGTATTAGCGAAATAAACCGCCACAGCAGGATTATTATATATCCAAAGAGCTTTTTGTCCAGCACCTTTCCTCCCGCTCTCAACAAACTGAACCGCCCTCCGGGATAAACTTCCCGGCGGCGATTCAGATGGGCCGCATCCGTCGAAGTGATTTGCAGAATAAGCGCCCTACTCCCGCAACATTCTCACTCCGAAAAGTCCACCGGCATAACTGTTACCGACTGGCAAAAACTTTATGTTCACCTTGTTTTTATCCTGCGTGAATTTTGAGGGGAGCTTGTACTCCACGTCGATGAACCGATTGGCCGGCTCTCCTTTGAGCTCCTGACGAGCCAAGAACTCTCCGTCGACCTGAATCTCAAAAGTACGGTGATCTCCTCCCCAATAGGTGCAAGTCAATATATTCTCCACTTCCGGGTCCACTTTCATGTCAAAGGCGAACCACCCGTCGCTTGCTGCATGGCGCCACTTACGTCCCTGATGCTCTCCGACGCTCGTTTTTTCTCCCGTGAGGTTATGATCGCGTTCGGGCTGCATTTGCCCGATGAAAAACAAATCCACCGTTCTCTTTTCCAGGAGCGCTTTTGCCGCCTCCTCTGCTTCAATTCTATCCTTAAGCTCACGGTATTGCTCTTCCGAATAGACATCCAAATAGACGGTGTAATATTTTTCACTGCCATGCAGACGGAAGAACGGGACCAGCTCCACATCGCGAGGATAACCAACCGCCTCCGTCCGGAAAGTCAGCGACTTGCCTTCAACGGGCTTAACCCATTTGCAGAGCGGCTCATTATCCTCCATCTTCAGGATTGGCACAAAACCCTCATTGATTTTAGAGGGATCGCCCACCTCACCCAATTGCGCTGCCAGCAGGATGGGGCCATAGAAAATAGCAATCCGGTTTGGATTATCCGGCATGGATTCTTTGCGCAGTTTCATGGGAATCTCGATCTGGATCACGTCTCCATCTTTCCACTGTCGATCCAGTTTGATGAAAGAGGCCGGTTGCCAGGATGCCTTTTCCACAACTCCATTTACCTTCACAAAGGCTCCATCCGAAGCCCAACCCGGATGCCGTATCTGCAACGTAAAAGTCTTGGGCTCCTCGCAACTCAGTGTGATTTTGCTCGTACTTTCATCGGGGTAGCGAGTCTCCTGGGTTAACCGAATTCCCTTGGCCTCCCAGTTCAATTCCGAAGCTATAAACAAGTTCACCCACAAGTTTGAATCATTGTGGAAATAGATTCCGTCGCAATACTTCACATGATTTTCAAAGCCCGTACCCACGCAGCAAGTAAAATCATCATACGGCCTTTGATAAACTTTGTGTCCACCCTGCTTCAGCGAAAGATTGTAAATGACTCTTCCCTCAGGGCTATGGCTGGAAAGAATGTGATTATACAACGCTCTCTCAAAAAAATCCCCCACTTCCGCCTCAGGCCTCCAGCCAAACACGTGGCGCGTGAGCTTCAACATGTTATTCACGTTGCATGTTTCGGTGGTATCCTGGCTCAATCTATCGTTCAGTTTATCAGGTTGAGAGAAATACTCGCGGTTGCAGTGTCCGCCCGTAACATAGGAGTGATGATGCACTACCCTCTCCCAGAAAAATTCAGCGCCGTTCCGGTCTGCAGGATTGCCCGTAATTTCATAAAGAGTGGCCAAACCTACCAGTTTCGGAACTTGCGTGTTGGCGTGCTTCCCGGGCAAAATGTCTCTACCTTCAATTAGTGGATCCAGAATTAACCGATGATGAAAGCGCCGTGCGGCCGAGAGATAACGCTCTTCTCCCGTATCAGCATAAAGATCAGCCAGGACTTCGTTCATACCTCCATGCTCGCAGAAAAGAACCTGCTGCATCTTTTCTTCATCAAGCCCATTCACCACATCCAAAAGATAATCCGCAAACTTTTCAGACACCTCAAGAGCCTCCCGGTTTCCGCAAATCCGGTAAGCATCCCGCAACCCCGCAAGCTGTTTGTGGTACGTATAGAAAGGAACCCAAATACCATTCAAGTTGAACCCTTCCGAGCGAACCACTCCCGACCGCAATTCATCCATACACTTTTCTCCTCCGGGTATAGCGCTGATCAAACCGGAGTTTTTGGCTTTCTGGCACTCGGCAAACTCGGAGACAATATAGTTCACTCGCTTTAGAAATTCGGGATTCCTGGTAGATGCGTAAGCCAGAGCACAGGCACTCAAATAATGACCGCAAGAATGCCCGGCTATCGACATCGACTCCCAGCCTTCGTAATGCTTAGCCTTGGGCTCCAAGCCAGCATTACTGCGAAACCAAGCCAGAAACCGATCCGGCTCCAGAGAGAGAAGATACTCGGCTGATACTTTCTGACCATCCAGGAATAAGCCATCCAGCAGTTTGACATCCTGCAGGCTGAAGGGCTGCGCTTTTGGCGGAGCTTGAGGTGTTAGAGCCAGCTGGAAGCGATCATTATCGGTAGTATCAGCAACTGCCGCGGTAGTGCCACCCACCAGAAATAAAGCTGCCAGACCCGTTATGCAGTAGTATGTTATATTCATATCAAAACTAAGTTGGCGTCATCCTATGCATATTCCCCTCGACTGGCAAGTTTTATCACGGGGAGCTGAAAGCAAAAAAACCAGAGAACATATCCCTGGTTTTTAGAGTGAGTTATTATTTAAAATAAGATCAGCAAACCACAAACGGTTTGTAATTCAAAACGACAACCTGTTTACACGCCTTACTTTTTTTGCGTTTTTGCCCAGGAATCCCGAAGCGTCACGGTGCGATTAAACACATTTGAACCGTCTTGCGCCTTATCTTCATCAACACAGAAATAACCCAACCGCTCAAACTGATAAACCTGACCGACCAGCGCATCCTTCACAAATGGCTCAATGAAGCAATTGGGAAGCACTTCCAGCGCCCCCGGGTTCAGGTGAGTCATCCAGTCCTGTCCATCACTTTCATCAGCCGGATCCTCTACATTGAAAAGGCGGTCATAAAGTCTGACCTCACGCTTCAAGGCATGAGGAGCGGAAACCCAGTGAATAGTCCCCTTTATCTTTCGTCCGCTTGTGGCACCTCCGGCCTTGGAATCCGGGTCATAAGTGCAGCGAATGGTATGCACCCGGCCTTCGCTGTCTTTTTCCAGACCTACACATTTGATAATATAGGCATAGCGCAGGCGCACTTCTCCACCAGGAACCAGCCGGTAATACTTGGGCGGAGGCGTCTCCCGGAAGTCATCCTCCTCAATATAGAGCTCGCGGCTAAAGGGCACTTTTCGAGTCCCCGCTTGGGGATCCTCGGGGTTATTGACCGCCTCAAGTTCTTCGACCTTACCTTCAGGATAGTTCTCAATAACGAGCTTGATGGGCTTCAACACCCCCATTACCCGCAATGAGCTCTTGTTCAATTCCTCGCGAACGCAAAACTCCAGAAGCGAAACATCAATCGTGTTCTCACGCTTCGCAATTCCGATTTTTTCGCAAAAGAGCCTCAGCGCTGCCGCCGGATATCCTCTACGGCGCATTCCTGCAATGGTAGGCATCCGAGGATCGTTCCAGTCTGCCACTTTGCCCTGCTGAACCAATGCCAGGAGTTTCCTCTTGCTCATAACCGTATAGGTCAGGTTCAGGCGGGCGAACTCATATTGATGCGGCAGCGGTCTCGGCAAATCGAGCATCTCCAGAAACCAATCATAGATCGGCCTATGCACGACGAACTCCAACGTACAGACGGAGTGAGTAATACCTTCAATATAATCGCTGACACAGTGAGCAAAATCGTAAAGAGGATAAATACACCACTTGTCGCCGGTTTGATGGTGAGACACGTGGCGAATGCGGTAGATCAAAGGGTCGCGCATCCAGACGTTGGGACTCTTCATATCCACTTTGGCACGCAAAGTACGAGCTCCATCCGGGAACTCTCCTGCCCTCATTCTCTGGAATAAATCCAGATTCTCCTCTACGCTTCGATTCCGGTAGGGACTCTCAATTCCGGGCTTGTCAGGGGCTCCACGCATCTGGTCCACCTCTTCGGCTGTCAGGTCACACACGTAAGCCTTGCCGATTCGGATCAATTTCAGGGCAAACTGGTAAAAGGCCTCAAAATAATCGGAGGCATAAAAAGGCTCTGTTTTAACGCCGGGCTCTCTGCAAACCTGAGCATGAAAATCAAGTTTTCCGTCCACTTCAACCGCAGGCGGCTCACGGTCGGCCTCTTTCAATCCCAGGGACCCTTGCGCCCAACCGGAAATGAGCCATTTAATATCCTCCTGAATGCTGTCAACATATTCGGTTTCCTCCTTCACCGGATTGGTGTCATCCATGCGGATGTGGCACACGCCATTATATTCCCGGGCTATTCCGAAGTTTAGACAGATCGCCTTAGCATGTCCAATATGCAAATACCCATTAGGCTCGGGGGGGAAACGGGTAATAATCTTTTGATAACGTCCGTTTTTTAAATCTTCTTCTACTATTTCCCGTATAAAATCCGTTGCCCGCAAATTTTCTTCGTTCATAATTATTTTCTAAAAATCTCTCCCCGTACCGGGTGGGATGCCCACATCAAGTTACTCGAGTGTTTTGCTTCTATCCAGCAGAAAAACTCTCTCTTCGTTTATCTGTTAACTTAAAGCCACATCTAAAACCATCATTACTAAAAAACCCGATAGAACTCCTATCGTGCCGATATTGGAGTGTTCACCCAGGTGCGCTTCAGGTATCAGCTCTTCCACTACCACATAGAGCATCGCCCCAGCGGAAAAAGCCAACATCCATGGCATAAGTACGACAATTCCACCGGAAAGCAACACCGCTACAACCGCACCAATCGGCTCCACTACGGCGGAAACAACACCCAAACCAAAAGCTTTCCTACGACTGACTCCTTCTCGCCTCAAAGGCAGAGAAACAGCCGCTCCTTCGGGAAGATTCTGTAACCCAATTCCAATAGAAAGTGCTATTGCTGAAGCTGTTGTAATAACGGCAGTCCCTCCATATTGAGCAACACTAGCCGCCAATCCGACAGCCATTCCCTCCGGAATATTATGCAATGTTACCGCAAACACCAGGAGCGTAGTTCTTTGAAGCGAACTTTTGACACCTTCGGGCTGGTCCGACCCCGGATGCAAGTGAGGCATAAAAGCATCCAGCAACCAAAGAAATCCAGCTCCCAGAATAAAACCACCTGTTGTCGGGATTAAACCGTTACCGCCCTGTTCCTTTGCCATATTTATAGCGGGAATGAGCAGGCTCCAAACGCTGGCGGCTATCATGACTCCTGCGGCGAAACCCAGAAAAACGCGTTGAACTCCCTGCGGTATTTCATTCTTAAAAAAGAACACGGTGCCAGCACCTGCCGTCGTACACAGGAAAGGTATCGTTGTGCTAACCAACGCCAATATAATTAAATCAGAGGCACTCATAATGCTCAATCAACGATTTGCATTTCAGGAAGAGAGCAGGTTCTCAATCCACGAGGCATTTTTAAACGACAAAAAAGCAGAATCCACCCCGTCCCAACAATAAGCGCATTCCGTTTTCCCTTGCCCGTAGTCTTTTGAGGGTTGTATCACCCTGTCTTTCATCAAGAAAGACAGTAGCATAGGAGGCGTTTTCATTCAACGGGAAAAGAGTATTCAAGCTCTTGAAGAATCAGTAAAATTAGCTTTCAGTGAAAACATACACTAAAAAACCATGAATCAATGTCTTTTTTATGCCCCTCCTCATTCGAATCAAGTCAGGTCCATCGGGTCAATATCGACCGTAAAACTGACGCCCTTGGGGCATTTGACCGATTGATACAATTCAAAAAGCTTTCGACTCAGCGTCATCATTTTGGCTGTCCTCAAGAGAATATGGTACCGATAATAGCCCTGAGAACGCTCCAGGAGGGCCGGAACCGGTCCATTAATAACCAGCGGGCGGATGGACTGAAACGATTCTCCATCAAGCAACTGCCGGATATGCTGAGCTGTCAGCTGGAGTTTTTCCTCGTCCATACTTTTAATGGTCAAAAGAGCCAGGCGGCTTGCCGGTGGATAATGAAGTTCTTTTCTCGAGGTGATCTCATCGGCATAAAAGTTTTCATAATCATGATTTTTCGCATACAGGATCGCCGGTGCCCAGGGGGTAAAGGTCTGGACAATCACCTCCCCTTCGTCATCTCCCCTGCCGGCTCGCCCTGCAACTTGAGTTATTAACTGAAAAGTCCGTTCGCTGGCTCTGAAATCGGGACGATGAAGCGAGATATCGGCATTAAGGATTCCCACCAGAGTCACCCGGGGGAAATGAAGCCCCTTGGTAATCATCTGTGTCCCCAGCAGAATATCGATTTTTCCTAAACCAAAAGCAGTCAGGATATCGCGATAATCCTCTTTTTTCTTGAGAGTATCGCTGTCCATCCTGCGAATTCTGGCTTGGGGGAAAAGCTTCTGCAGCGTTTCTTCTATGCGTTCTGTGCCCGCTCCCGAGTAGCGGATATCGGGCTTATTACAATCGGGGCAGCGATAAGGTGCCTGGATGTGATGCCCACAGATATGGCACTTCAGAAGCTGAGCGCGTCGATGATAAACCATAGACACGCTGCAATTGGGACACTCGGCAACATAGCCACAATCCGGACATTGAAGCTGGGTGGCATATCCTCTCCGGTTCAGGAAGAGGATCACCTGGTGGGATTCCTCCAGTTGGCGGCGAATTGCTTCCTTCAGGCGGGTAGAAAACAGGGGGATGCCTCGATCAACTCGGATTTCCGAACACATATCCACAATGGCAACCTGCGGCATCTGGATGTCATCCACTCGTTTGGAAAGCTTTAACAGTGTGTATTTACCCTGAATTGCATTGTAGTAGCTCTCCATGCTGGGAGTAGCGCTCCCCAAGACGACTACGGTTTTCTCCATTTGAGCCCGGACTACGGCAACGTCTCGCGCATTGTATCTGGGGGATTCCTCCTGTTTGTAAGAATGTTCATGCTCCTCATCCACTATGATAACTCCCAGTGGCTCCACTGGTGCGAATATGGCAGAACGGGCTCCGATCACAATCCGTGCATCTCCTCTGCGAATCTTATGCCATTCATCATGACGCTCACCGGCGGAAAGATGGCTATGTAATACGGCAACCTGAGAGCGCAACGGGCCTTCTGCAAAACGTGATTTAAAGCGTTCAACGGTTTGGGGGGTCAATGATATCTCCGGCACCAGAACAATGGCTCCCTGCCCTTTCTCCAGCGCGTGTGCTATGGCCTGTAAATATATTTCAGTCTTCCCGCTGCCCGTCACCCCGAATAAAAGAAAAGGCTTCGTCTGGGAGTGATCTGCGCCATCCATCGCTTGAGTAATTTGCGCCAGACAGGGGGCCTGCTCCTCATTCAGATTCAAAGCCGTGGTGGGAAGAATGCGGACATTGGAGTACGGATCACGAAGGACTTTGAGCGATGCTATCGAAATTTTTCCCGTCCGCTCTATTTTTCGCACTACTTCCGCAGTGCAGGAGAGCTGCTCGATCAAGTCCGTCAGAGGCAGTTCCCCTTGCTGTTGAATAAAAGCCAAAACCTCCTGCTGACGCTGGGTCAACTTTTCCGGCTCGGGTGCTTCGGCGTTATATCGAACAAAAAGCTGCTTTTTCCATCCCTCCTGTTCCCTGCGGACAACCTCCGGGAGCAGACTCCTCAGCGCTACCTCAATGGTGCAGCAGTAATAAGCAGCCATCCAGAGTGCTAAATCTTTTACCTTGGGAGTAATCAGACTCTGCTCACCGATAATTTCCAGAATCGGTTTAAGCTTTTGCGGACATTCCGCTGTCGGTTGCAATAGAAGGGGGCTCTCGGCAGCCGTTTCCGGAGAGTGCTCAATCAACTCGGTCACATATCCCAGAATTTCTCGATTCTTGAAGGGAACCTTGACGCGGCTTCCCACACTGATAGAAGCTTCCATTTCAGGGGGCACTTCATAGTCAAAGAGTTTATTCAGAGATATTTCGGTTGCAATCCGGGCGATCACGAAGAGGTCTAAACAGCAGGCTAATGGTTTCCAAACCAGTTCAGAGCATAGTGATCCGCAATTTTTACAGAATCTTTTATTGCCTGAAACACATAGTTTTTCCCTATTTCCACCGCTGAGGGCAAAGGATGCCCCAAGGCCAGAGCGGCCGTAATGGCAGAGGAAAATGTGCAGCCGGTTCCATGAGGAGAAACACCCAATACAAAGGGTTTTCTAAAGATGTATTCCGCTTTCCCATCCCAGAGAATATCGATAGCTTCTTCCGAGTCGCGAAGATGGCCTCCTTTGGCCAGAACCGGCCGACCAAATTTGTCATATAGCTCGCGTGCAGCCGATTGAAGAGCCTTTTGGTTTTCAATGGCATGCCCCAAAAGGCAAACAGACTCATCCAAGTTAGGCGTCAGCAAATCAGCCAGGGGGAAAAGCTCCTCGCACATCGTCTGCACCGCATCCACTTGAAGAAGCTCTGAGCCGCTGGTGCTGATCATTACCGGGTCAATAACCAGTTTCACCGAATGCTCTTTCAAAAAACTAGCCAGAACATGGATCAACTCCGCGTTGTAAAGCATTCCCGTCTTAACGGCAACGGGAGGCAATTCAGAAAAAACGGCAATCAGCTGTTGGCGGAGAAATTCAGCAGGTGAAGAGAGAATTGCCCGAACTCCTTTGGGATTCTGCGCCGTCAAACAGGTTATGGCAGCGCACCCGTGTACCCCCAGGGCGGCAAAGGTTTTCAGATCAGCCTGGACACCCGCACCTCCACCACTATCGGTACCCGCAATGGTAAGAGCAATTGGCAATGAGACGCGTTCTTTATTCATAGGAAGCAATACCAGCCTCAGTTATAAGGTTTTGCGTTCTCCCTGTAAAGCAGAAAAGCTCCCTCGAACAGAGGGAGCTTTCGAACTTATTGCGGAAAATTCGCTTATGCCTGGGGCTTTTCAGCTTCGGTTGCCTTAGCTTCGGCTTTGGCTTCCTCGGCTTTTACCTCAGCGACGGTGGCCGGTGCGCCCACATCCGCCACAGGAGCAGCGGAAGCGGTCACTTCGCTATCCACCCACTCGATAAGAGCTACGCGTGCCGCATCGCCTTTACGTTGAGTTGCTGCATGGATAATGCGGGTGTAACCGCCCGAACGATCCTTTTGAGCCGGAGCCAATTCTTTAAAAAGGATAGCAACGGCATCTTCCTGTTTGATATCAGCTACCGCAAGGCGGCGATAATGCAAGCCGCCGCGCCTGCCCATCTCTCTGCGGATTGCCTTTTCATCGGTGATCCCCTCTTTAGAGAGAGCTTCGCGAATCAATGCTTCACGAACCAAAGACTTCCGGGCAAGTGTCATCACTTTTTCTGCCACAGGGCGAACAGCCTTGGCTTTGGCCAAAGTAGTTGTAATGCGCTTGTGCTTAATGAGACTGCATACCATGTTCGCGAGCATCGCGTTGCGATGTGCACCAGTACGCCCAAGCTTGGCTGTACGTTTTAAATGACGCATATATTAGATTATATAATTACGAATTCGGTTTAACTTCTTTAATACTTTCAACAAGCTCGTTATCGAACTTCATGCCCAGGGATAAACCCAACGCAACGAGCTTTTCTTTAATTTCATTGAGCGATTTTTTGCCAAAGTTGCGGTACTTGAGCATCTCTTGCTCCGTCTTCATGGCCAGTTGGCCGACCGTGGTAATATTGGCATTGTTCAAGCAGTTTGCGGCCCGAACACTCAGCTCAACCTCGTTTACGCTCATGCTCAGGAGTTTCTTCAACTGAGAACGCTGATCATCTCTCTGGGCAACCTCTTCTTCGAATTCAATCGCATTTCTGTCATAATTTACAAAGACATCAAAGTGATGATGAAGAATTGCGGCGCCTTGAGTGAGTGCATCATCGGGCGTAATACGACCATCAGTCCAAATCTCCAGAATCAGCCGATCGTAATCAGTACGTTGACCCACGCGGGCATTTTCAACATTGTACCGAACCCGAGTCACCGGTGAAAAAAGAGAATCAATCGCGATCACGCCAATAGGCTGATCCAGCTTTTTGTTCTCCTCACCGGGGAAATATCCGCGCCCGATACGAACATCAAACTCCATCTCAAGCTTGCGCTTCTTATCCAGTGTGCAGATGATCTGCTCCGGATTAATACACTCCACATTTTGATTGGTTTGAATATCTGCTGCCGTTACGGCTCCATCTTTATTGACGGAGAGAGTCAGAGTCTGGGGATCGCGCGTATATGCTTTGAAAAGAATTTTTTTCAGATTCAAAACGATCTCGGTCACATCCTCCACGACACCTTCTACCGTGGAAAATTCGTGCATCGCACCATCCATTTTAAAACTGGTGATGGCTGCACCTTCCAACGAGGAAAGTAACACTCTGCGCAAAGCATTGCCCAAGGTGTAACCGTAACCGGTTTCAAAGGCTTCGGCTACAAACTTTGCATAAGTCGGGGTAGCGGTCGCTTCATCTTTCCACAACCGCTTGGGCATTTCAAAACGGCCTAATCTTACTGCCATACTAAATAATTATCTTCCTGAAACAGTTTTAACCTGAGTTTGCCTTTTCTCGTAAAGGCAAACCCCATATACCTGCTTCTATTGAATGAAACAAAACATTAACGAGAATAAAACTCAACAACAGCCTGATCGTTAGCAATGGGCTGAATATCTTCGCGCGTAGGCATACGCATAATCGTACCACGGAAGGAATCTTTATTGAGACCCAACCATGCGGGAACGATGCGATTGGTGCTTAACTCCATGTTATGGGAAGCGAGCTGACGGGAGACAACCTTATCCTTTACGTCTACCGTGTCGCCAACCTTGATCACGTAAGAAGGTATCGTGACCTTCTTCCCGTTGACCAGAATGTGACCATGAACCACCATCTGGCGTGCCTGAGCACGAGTCTGGCCGAACCCCAACAGATAAACGACGTTATCCAAACGGGTTTCCAGCATTTCCAGCATGATCGTACCGGTTACACCACGGCGGCGAGTTGCCGCTTCATAAACATTACGAAACTGTTTTTCGAGCAGTCCATAGAAATAGCGCATTTTCTGCTTTTCCATGAGACCCTGAGCATATTCACTACTCTTGCGACGCATCCTGGGACCATGTACACCGGGGGGGTACTGTCTGCGCTCGAGATATTTTGAGCTCCCAAAAATTGCAATGCCAAAACGACGGCTAATCCGGACTCTCGGACCTTTATAACGTGCCATAATTTACTAAATTCTCCTCTCTTTTCTTAATAGGTTTAGACGCGGCGACGCTTGCGAGGGCGGCAACCGTTATGAGGTATAGGCGTCACATCTTTGATGGTGTGAATGTCCAGTCCGATAGCCTGTAAGGCACGAATTGCAGATTCACGACCTGCCCCGGGGCCACTCACGCGAACTTCCACCTCACGCATACCATGAGACATAGCCTGACGTGCTGCATCCTGGGCAACCTGCTGTGCGGCAAAGGCTGTGCTCTTGCGAGAGCCTTTAAAGCCAACACGACCGGCCGTCGTCCATGAGATGACATTGCCATGCATATCGGTAATGGTAACGATGGTGTTATTAAAGCTCGCCTCAATGTGAGCTATGCCATTGGAAATATTCTTGGAACCCTTGATCTTAATGATCTTGCGGGCTGCGGAAATATCCTCACCAAGCAGTTCACTGACCGAGGGTGCCGATACGACACCAAATTCCGTTGCGGTCTCAGCCCCAGCCTCTGCGTTTTCAGTGGGAGCTTCTTGTACTTTTGTCTTAGCCTTGGGAGCAGCTTTTCCCTTGGATGCCTTGGGAGCAGCTTCTGCTTTTACTTCCTCAGTTTTTGCTTCTGTCTGCGCCGCAGCGGGTGCAGCCGTAGCTTCTGCTTTAGTCTCCGGTTCCGGAGTCGTATTATTTTTATTGTTCGTCTCTTCAGCCATAATCGTTTAGTGGATACCAGCTTTGGCGTTAGGGTTGCGCTGCACACCCACAGTCCTGCGGGGACCTTTACGGGTGCGTGCGTTAGTTGATGTTCTTTGACCACGAACCGGAAGACCACGTTGGTGCCTTATGCCACGATAGCATTTAATGCCCTGGAGTCTTTTCAGATTCATACCGACTTCGCGTCTTAAATCGCCCTCAATCAAATAACCGTCATTTTGGATAATGCCGACTATCTGAGACAGATCCTGATCTGTCAGGTTTTTGGCCCGAACACTCGGGTCAATTTTAGCCTTTGCAAGTATTTCCTTCGCTATGGAAGGGCCGATACCATAGATATACCGCAACGCAATATCAATGCGCTTTTCGTTGGGAATATCTACACCTAGAATTCTAGCCATAGTTTATTTTTTAGCCTTGACGCTGTTTGTGACGGGGATTCGTGCATATTACACGAATTATCCCCTTGCGACGCACCACTTTGCAGTGCTCACACATTCTTTTTACTGACGCTCTAACTTTCATCGTTATCGCTTTTACTTAACTTTCTCAAAATACAACCCTCTGATAAATCAAAAGGTGATACTTCCAATAGGACCCAATCGCCCTGCCGGAGTTGCACGGGGTCCCTTTTCAACTCCGGACAAAAAAAGGCATTTACTTTATGACCATTAGAAAAAGACGCAGACCACAACGCTTCATTCCTCTTTAGAGAAAGTTGCGCTGCAATATGCACTGCCCCTAATCTGGCCATGTAAGGACTTCCGGCTCTCCATTCGTTATTAGAACCGTATGTTCAAAATGGGCAGACAAACTACCATCTTTGGTAACCGTTGTCCAGCCATCTTTCAAAATTTTCACTTCTGCTTTTCCCAGGTTGACCATAGGCTCAATCGCCAATGTCATTCCGGGAAGCAGTGTGGGAGATTTTCCAGCCTCCCAAAAATTAGGTACTTGCGGCTCCTCATGGAGCCTGCGCCCCACTCCGTGTCCAACAAATTCCCTGACGACACTGCAGCCGTTGGATTCAACCCATCCTTGGACTGCACGGGAAATATCCGAAACTTTATTTCCCGCTCTAGCCTGTTCAATTCCCTTGCAAAGGGCCGTCTCAGTCACGGTCAACAGCCTCTGAGCCTCCGGAGAGCATCCACCAGCTACAACCGTTTTAGCGTTGTCGCCGATATAGCCATTATAGAGAACTCCGACATCCAGACTGACAATATCACCCAGAACAAGACGCCGCGAATCGGCAATACCGTGAATCACCACTTCGTTTACCGAAATGCAGGTCTGAGCGGGGTATCCACAATATCCCAGGAAGGCACTTTTGCCTCCGTAGAAGGCTATCCTATCCTTGGCATATTGATCAAGCTCCAAAATGCTGACTCCAGGCTGAACCATTTGTGCCATATCACGGAGAACCCTCGCCGCTACCTGCCCGGCCGCGCGCATCCCTTGGATTCCTTTTTCGTCTTTAATCGGAATTTTCACAGAGCGCTCTTAAACGGCTTAAACAGTAATCGTTAAAATCAAAGATCAAAACAAGCTTCACTTTCGGTTTAGAATCGTCCGCGAATGCGTCCCTTCTTGAGGAAGCCATCATAGTGCCTCATCATCAGGTGGGATTCAATCTGCCGCATTGTATCCAAGACGACACCAACAAGAATCAGAATACTGGTTCCGCCGAAGAAGCTGGCCACCTGGAAATCAATTCCGAAATAGCCATACATCGTCATCGGAATCACCGCAATAATGGTCAGGAATATAGCACCGGCCAAGGTCAAACGACTCATGGCGTGATGCAAGAAGTCGCAAGTCACCTGTCCGGGTCTGACACCCGGGATATACCCACCATGTTTCTTCAGATCATCAGAAATTTGCAGCTCATTAAACTGAGTCGCCACCCAGAAATAGGTGAAGAAAATGATCATACCGCCGTAGAGGCCGAGATAGAGAAGCTTACCAGCATGAAGCTGACGGGCAATTTCGCCGAAAAGTTTCACATCGAAGGCTCCGTGCAGATAGGTGAAGATGCTCTCGGGGAACATCAATAAGGCCTGAGCAAAGATGATGGGCATCACACCCGCGTAGTTCACACGCAGGGGCAAAAAGGAAGTCGTTCCCGCATAGGATTTTCTTCCAACTGTCCGCTGAGCATACTGAACAGGAATTTTACGCTGAGCCTGAGTGATTGCGATCACCGAAGCCACCACGATCACCAGAAGGACAATCATGAGGATCAAGTGCCCCATATTGAACTGGCTGTCGGCGCTTGTGAAGAACATATCCTTCACACCTTGAGCAGCTTTCGGAAGTCGAGACAAAATACCGACCGTAATGATCAGGGATATGCCGTTGCCAATCCCGCGTTCAGTAATCTGTTCTCCCAGCCACATCAACATGACGGTACCGGTAGTCAGCAAAATTGCTGTCTGAATCCGGTACCACCATAGATTATCGACTAAGACGAGATTTCCCTCAAAGCCACTGAAGAGCTTGCCGGGATGCTCAAAAGCCAACGCCATCACAAAGCCTTGTCCTAGACAAAGCAGAACCGTCAACACACGACCATATTGAATGATCTTGACTCTTCCACCTTCTTCCCGAGCCAGTCGGCTCAGTTTACCCACAACAGCTGTCAGCAATTGCAGAATAATGGTGGCACTGATATAGGGCATGATGCCCAGCGTACCCACGGCACAGCGCTCGAGAGCACCTCCCGTGAACATGCTGTACATACCCAACAGACCACCTCCGGATCCGGCATTTGAATCAAAGTACTGCCTAAGGGCGCTGCTATCGAGTCCCGGTAAAGGAATGATAGCAACGAGCCTGCAAATACCCAGTACAATCAAGGTAAATAGGATTCTGGAACGGAGTTCCGGAATTTTGAAGCAGTTTACGAATGTATTGACAATGTTCTTAATCATGTGATCAGCGTCGGTTATTGATTCTCACAAGAGCAAGAACCGCAACAGGCCTTCGCCTTCGATTCTTTTCTCTTGGCCGGGGCAACCTCGCAGACACCACCGGCAGCTTCGATTTTTTGTTGGGCCGCAGCGCTGAATTTATCAGCTACAACGGTTATTTTTTTGGTTAATTCACCCGTGGCAAGAACCTTGACACCATCATTGGTACCGCGAACCAACCCGTGAGCCCGCAGTAAGGTTTCATCCACGCGAGTTCCCTCATCAAACTGATTGAGATCACACAGATTCACAACAGAGTAAATCGTTGCAAAACGGATATTGTTAAATCCGCGTTTTGGAATGCGGCGGATAAGCGGCATCTGACCGCCTTCAAACCCAGGGCGAATGGAGGAACCAGAACGAGCCGTCTGGCCCTTGCCTCCGCGACCGGATGTTTTACCCAAACCGCTAGACTCGCCTTTTCCAAGGCGCTTAACCCGATGGCGTGCACCAGCACGGGATTTCAGTGAATGCAATTGCATAGAAATTAAACTTCAGTATTCGTTACTTCTTCTTTTTGCTTACGGTTTATACCGCGGACGCTTAAAACTTCATCGCGGGTACGCAGTTTCTTCAATGCGGCTATCGTGGCTTTGACCACGTTGGCCGGATTGTTCGAACCCATACTCTTGCTGAGAACGTCTTTAACACCTACGGCATCCAACACCGCACGAACAGTTTTGCCGGCAATTACGCCCGTACCCTCTGACGCAGGGCGAAGAAGGACTCTGGCTCCATCGTAAGCGGCACTTACTTCATGGGGAATGGTGTGTCCCTTATAGGAAATCTTCTCCATGCGCATCCGGGCCAATTCATTGCCCCGGCGAATCGCATCGGCAACTTCATTGGCTTTGCCTAATGCAAGGCCGTACTTGCCGTCACGATCTCCCACGATCACTAACGCGCTGAAATTAAAGCGACGTCCACCTTTCACCACCTTCGAAGAACGGTTGATAAACACAACCTTCTCGTGCAACTCCGGTCCCCTATCCTGATCGAACTCGGACCTCTTCTGATCGTAAGAGCGACGCTGAGAGCGACCCTGTCTGCCCCCACCGCGGGGGTTAATATTTTTTGCTTCTGACACAGTAAATTCTCCTGATTTTAAATTAGAACACCAGCCCCGCTTCTCTCGCGGCCTCGGCCAGAGCTTTCACTTTTCCGTGATAGAGAGCTCCGTTTCTGTCAAAAACGATCTGAGTGATACCAGCCGCTTTAGCAGCCTCACCCGCCATTTTGCCGACAGAGATCGCCGACTTCACGTTAGCAGCCAGCTTCGCACTCTTACCCTCTTTGTTGTTAGTGGAGACCCATGCAAGCGTCTTGGCCGCTTCATCGTCAATAAACTGCACATAAATGTGTTGGCCAGTGAATTTAACGCTCATACGGGGGCGCGTCTGGGTACCTTTTACTTTCTTGCGAATCCGCCAGCGGCGAACTCTCAACAACCTGTTTTTTTGAATATTATTCATTTTATATTGGACACGGCATCAACCGTCTCCGGGTTGTAATCAAATCAATTATTGAACAGTTTTACCTTCCTTACGTACAACATGTTCGCCTTCATAACGAACACCTTTACCTTTATAAGGCTCCGGCGGATAATAAGCTCTGAGCTCAGCAGCAACGCGGCCCACGTCGTTCTTATCAATACCGTCAATTGAAAGTTTGGTTCCCGTAGCATCTACTGTCACTTTCACGCCCTCCGGCAGGGGGTACACGCAGGGATGCGCGTAACCTAAATTCATCGTCACCACATTGCCAGCAACGCTTGCTTTGAAGCCAACGCCCTGAATCTCAAGTTTCTTTGAAAATCCTACGGTAACACCTTCAACCATGTTGGCAATACGAGCCCGGCAAGTACCGTGCATCGTGCGAGCCTCGACGTTGTTACCATCGCGTGCAATCGTGATGATGTCGCCTTCGACCTTAGCCGAAGTATAAGGCAAAGTCTTGAAAGAGAGCTTGCCCTTGGGGCCTTCCACAAAAACATCCTGACCTTTTACTGTTACCTTTACGGCAGAAGGGATTTGGATGGGAGTTTTTCCTACTCTAGACATATCTTTATTTCTCCTTTCTACCAGATGTAACAGAGGACTTCGCCTCCGCAGTTGTTTTTACGAGCATCAACACCAGTCATAACCCCTTGAGGCGTAGAAAGAATGACAATGCCCAATCCACCCAAGACGCGGGGAATACCTTTGGTACTCACATAGCAGCGGATGCCGGGCTTGCTCACGCGCCGCAATGCCTGAATGACATGCTTGCGGTTCTGATACTTCAGAGTCAAGGTCAGCTTTTTAATTTTCTCTCCCTCTACTGAGTAATCCAGGATGTAGCCCTCATCCTTGAGGATACGGGCTATGGCCTCTTTCATTTTGGAGTGAGGAGCAGTCACTGTTTTATGCAAAGCGGAACCCGCATTGCGAATCACAGTCAAAAAATCAGCAATAGTATCCATTATCTATATCGGTTTTACCAGCTTGCTTTCGTTACTCCGGGAATAAGACCATTCCGGGCCATCTCGCGGAAAGCGAGACGGGAGAGACCAAATTTACGAAGGAATCCATGACGACGACCGCTGAGCGTACAGCGGTTTACGAGACGCACAGTGCTGGAGTTGCGGGGCAACTTAGAGAGTGCAACGTAATCATGATTGGCCTTCAACTCCGCACGCTTAGCAGCATACTTCGCCACCAGTTCGCGCTTTTTCTTTTCACGTTCGATCCAAGACTTTTTAGCCATAGTAATTATTGTTTCCCGGTAAAAGGCATACCGAGTTTTTTCAGTAGATCAAGAGCTTCCGCGTCTGTTTTTGCGGAAGTCACAATTGTGATATCCATCCCTTGGTTTCTTTTAACCTTGTCAGCGTCGATTTCCGGGAAGATCACTTGCTGGTCCACTCCGATGGAGTAGTTACCGCGGCCATCAAAGGCTTTGGGTGAGATACCACGGAAGTCGCGAATACGAGGCAACGCTGTTGAGATCAGGCGATCCAGGAATTCGAACATCACTTCACGGCGCAGGGTAACATGGCAACCAATTTGCTGTCCTTTGCGCAGTTTAAAATTAGCAACGCTTTTGCGTGCTCGGTCGGCCACAGGCTTGCGGCCGGTAATTGTCATCAGTTCTTTAATAGCATCATCAACTGCTCCCTTTTCAGTCGAGGTATTCCACCCCATGCGGATCACAACCTTTTGGAGCTGAGGAATCTGATGGACGTTCTCGTACTTCCAGGTTTCAACCAGAGAAGGACGAACTGTATCCACATATTTTTGATAGAGTCTGTTAGATTTCATTTATATCCTTACTTTGCAGCCTCTTTATTCTTCCGACGTGCATCATAGAGCTCAACTCTCATGAGATTGGAAATATGAATAGAGCCCTCTCTTTCAATAATGGCACCATTAGGATTAAGCTGAGAGCGGCGAGTGTGCCTCTTAATCAGGTTCAGACCCTCAACAACTGCGCGTTCTTTATCGCGCATTACAAACAGAACCTTGCCGCGCTGACCACGCAATGCCGGTTTTCCGTGCTTCTCTTTTCTGCTGCCGGAGATAACCACAACTGTGTCACCTTTCCGGATAGCCTTGAGAGCGCATTTCTTATCTTTTGCAAACTTTTCCATAACCTTAGACAACCTCCGGTGCGAGCGAAATAATCTTCAAAAACTTCTTATCGCGTAATTCACGAGCAACAGGGCCGAAAATACGCGTTCCCCTGGGGTTGTTATCCTTATCAACAATAACGATTGCGTTGCTGTCAAAACGCACGGAAGATCCATCACTGCGATAGATTGCCTTCTTTGTGCGAACTACGACGGCATTAACGACATCGCCCTTCTTTACAGTGCCATCCGGACTCGCTTCCTTGACATGGGCTTTAATGATATCACCCACCCGGGCATACTCCTGATTCGGGCCCAGCACACCGATAGCTGCCGCTTTACGGGCACCTGTATTATCGGCGACATTTAAAATACTACGAACTAGTAACATTTTTCAGTTTCTCCTCTTAGATGTTGGCCTGTTTGACTACTTTTACCAAATTCCAACGCTTAAGCTTGGAAAGGGGCCTGGTTTCTTCGATACAAACCGTATCACCGACCTTGGCCTCCTGCTTCTCATCATGAGCGTAGAATTTTTTCTTGGTCGTAACAATCTTCCTAAATTCAGGATGTGCGTGGCGACGGGAAACCTCCACTACGATAGTTTTATTCATCTTGTTGGAGACGACCTTCCCGACTCTTTCCTTGCGGACAGGTTTATTTATTTCAATATTTTCCATATCTCTTTAATTTAGGCTGATTTTTTCCGCTGTTTGGAGATCTGTGTCTCAACACGTGCAATGTCCCTACGAATGGAACGAATCCGATGTGATTTTTCCAGCTGACTACTCACCTTCAACAAACGAAGATTAAAGAGCTCCGCACGGAGATCACGGCCTTTTGCGAGAAGTTCCTGGGTAGTAAGATCTTGAATTTCAGATATTTTCATACTTTTCCTTATACATTAGCAGCGCGATGACGCCCAATAAACTTCGTACGAATCGGGAGCTTGCAGGCAGCCAAGCGAAACGCTTCACGCGCCTGAGTCTCAGTGATACCTTCCACTTCCATCAGAATGTTGGCCGGACGAATCACAGCCACCCAGGTATCAACAGCGCCCTTACCGGTTCCTTGACGAACTTCCAGCGGCTTCTTGGTAACCGGTTTGTCCGGGAACACTCTCAGCCATACCTTTCCATGCCGTTTCATAGCACGCGTTACTGCTACACGAATAGCTTCCAGCTGGCGGGTATCCATCCAGCAACGTTCCATTGCCATCAAACCATAAGTGCCGAACGCGAGATAATTTCCCCGCGAAGCTATACCAGCACGATTACCTCGTTGTTGTTTACGATATTTAACTCTTGAAGGAATTAAAGCCATATTTGTCCTTCCTGCCTCCTATCGGGAGGTCTGCTGGGATATTTGCTTTTTCTCCATTTCGCCGGTGCAAACCCAACACTTGACACCGATTTTTCCGTACAAGGTTTGCGCCTCAGCGAAACCATAATCTATGTTCGCACGCAGAGTGTGCAACGGCACCCGACCCTGATGATAATTCTCAGAGCGGGAAAGCTCCGCACCTCCTAAACGTCCCGAACAGCGAATCTTTACTCCCTGAGCTCCAGCATCCATCACCACTTGGATGGATCTCTTCATAGCGCGGCGGAAAGACACACGGCGCTCAAGCTGCAGGGCGATATTCTCAGCAACCAGCTGCGCGTCCATTTCTGGACGTTTGACCTCTTGAATTTCTACATACACTTCCTTGTTGGTCAACTTTGATAATTCTTCTTTCATCTTATCAATTTCTGCGCCTTTACGGCCGATGACCAACCCCGGACGGGCTGTAAAAATAGTCACGCGACAGCGGCTCCCGGCCCGCTCAATGTTAATGCGCGGCACGGAGGCTGATTCCAGTTTTGTTTTAAGAAGCTGCCTGATCTTAGCGTCTTCAGCAAGGAGTTTGCAAAACTCGCTCTTAGGAGCGTACCAGCGAGAACGCCAGTCCCTGTTCAAGGAAAGTCTCAGGCCAATTGGATTAGTTTTTTGTCCCATGTCTAGTAAATTAGTTCATGTCAGATAACACGATACGAACGTGGCATCCTCTCTTGAGGATACGTCCCGCCGAACCGCGAGCCTTGGGTGTAAAACGTTTGTATGTGCGAGCAGCACCCGTCACAGACTCCACAATCCGGAGAGAACCCTCTTCCAGACCAAAATTATTTACCGCATTGGCGACTGCCGACTGTAAGGTTTTAAGTACAGCACGGGCAGATTTACGCGGCACGTAGGCTAAAGCGGCTTGAGCATCCAGAGCTTTCATTCCATGAATCTGCCTGGTAACCTCGCGCATCTTTTGCGGAGACATACGAATATTTTTTGTTATTGCTAAAACTCTCATGTTTCTCCTTATTTAGACTCCGCTTTTGCAGTATGAGCACCGTGCTTCCTAAAGGTACGAGTCAGAACAAACTCACCCAAGCGATGACCCACCATGTTTTCCGTAATAAATACCGGCAAAAATAGCTTTCCGTTATGCACATTCAAGGTTAAGCCCACGAATTCTGGAGTGACCATTGAACGGCGTGACCAGGTTTTGATCGGCTTCTTTGCTGCACTGGCATTCATTTTTTGTACTTTGTCCATTAAGGACGGGTCTACAAAAGGACCCTTTTTAATTGAACGTCCCATAACTCACTTATCTCATTTTCATCGCACGTCCATCCCGGCGAGTCACGATGTAACGATTTGAATATTTCACTTTCTTACGAGTCTTAAAGCCTCTGGTTATAACACCCCAAGGAGTCACGGGGTGACCACCACCGGAAGTCTTGCCTGCACCACCACCCATGGGGTGATCCACAGGGTTCTTCGCAATTGCACGACTCAACGGTCTGCGCCCCAACCAGCGAGAGCGCCCCGCCTTGCCGATAACCACATTCTCATGATCCGTGTTTCCGACTTGTCCGAGCGTCGCATAGCAGTCTTCTTTCACTTTGCGGATTTCTCCCGAAGGAAGACGAATCTGCGCATACCCCTCAGAACGGGACATCAGCGTAGCCAATCCACCAGCCGCACGCACGAGCTGCCCACCCTTACCAGGGGTGAACTCAATATTGTGAATTGAGGAACCCATCGGAATATTTTTCAGAGGCAGACTATTACCCAGATCGGCCGGAGCCTCAGGACCGCTGACAACGCGCGCACCCACCTTTAAGCCGATAGGAGCAATAATATAACGTTTTTCGCCGTCAGTATATTCCAGAAGTGCCAGATAAGCTGTGCGCAAAGGATCATATTCAATCGCGGCAACACGAGCCTCCACGCCGTATTTATTCCGGCGGAAATCCACCTGACGAACCTTCTGCTTGTGTCCGCCACCAATGCCGCGTGCTGTCACACGGCCCATGTTATTGCGACCACCCGTTTTTTTACGGATTTTAACCAGACTCTTTTCTGGTTTAGTTTTGGTAATCTCCTCGAAAGACGCTACCGTCAGATAGCGCAGTGTAGGAGTCAAAGGTCTAAAAGTTTTTACAGACATAGTATTAAGTCAGGCTGATTTTATCGCCTTGTTTCAACGTTACGATAGCTTTTTTCCAATCCGATGTCTTCCCGGCACTGGCCGTTCTCTGACGGCGAGTCTTACCGCGAACGTTCATGGTATTGACCTTAACCACTTTCACCTTGAACAACTCTTCCACGGCTTGGCGGATTTGAATCTTGGTGGCCCGCTTGTCGGCAACCAGAGTGTACTTGTTCAATTCGGATTGAGCAGTCCCCTTTTCGGTGACACGCACCGTTTTAATGATATCAAAAGAATTCATGCTCTATTGGGTGATAATGCGTTTTTCAATGTTTTCCCAGGCTTTCCTGGTTACCACAATTTTAGGATGAGCAACCAGGTCAAAGGTATTGACCGTGGCGCTATTCACAATCTTGACTCTCGGCACATTGCGAGAAGCAAGGCGAAAGTTCGTGTTGATATCATCCTCCATAGAGGCGAGAAAGAGAACTTTACCTTCATCCAGACTCATGTCTTTAAGCATCTGAACAAACTGGCCCGTTTTGGGAGATTGCATCTTCAGCTCTTCTACTGCGATCAGGTCGCCGTCGGCAACCCGATTGCTCAAAATTTTCTGAAGAGCCAACTGGGAAACTTTGCGATTCACCTTTTTGGAATAATCGCGAGGCTTGGGACCGAAAACGACACCGCCGCCCACCCACAGAGGTGAAGCGAACGAACCTGAACGGGCGCGACCGGTTCCTTTTTGTCTCCAAGGCTTCTTGCCGGTTCCGGCAACATCGCCCATCGTCTTGGTACAAGCCGTCCCAGAGCGTCTGGCAGCGCGAATCGCTGTAACAACCTCGTGAGCAGCCTGGGTTCCAATCATTTTATTGCCAAGCTCTTCGAAACGCTCCAGTTGAGCACTGATTTCGAGCTGACCCTGATCTTTACCCTGTAAATCTTTTACTGTAATCTTCATGCTTTAACTCCTACTTCTGAACAGTGGTCTTGGGGTTCTTTTTGGATTCACGAATGATTACATAGTCACCTTCGGCGCCAGGCATGCTGCCGCTCACAAGGAGAACATTGTCTTCGGGGAGAATCCCCACAATTTTTAAATTCTGCACCGTACGGCGAACACAGCCCATGTGGCCCGGCATTCTCTTGCCTTTATCAATCGTACCGGGGAAGAGGCGGCAGCCAAGTGCACCAGATCTACGCTTCCATCCCTTGCTACCATGTGTTGCAGGAGCTCCGTGGAAACCATGACGCTTCACGACGCCCTCAAAACCGCGACCCTTAGTCATTCCAATGCAATCAACATAATCGCCCTGGGCAAACATATCCACGCTCAGGACATCACCTTGCTTGACCTTGAGAGAAAAATCGCGAAATTCACGCAATCTCTTAACGGGCGCTGCATTGTGTTTGCGAAAGTGCCCAGCCATCGGCTTGTTGATCCGGATTTCCTTCTGATCATCAAACCCAAGCTGAACTGCGCTGTAACCATCTTTCTCAACAGTCTTACATTGTACCACTCGATTAGGACCTGCAAGGACAACTGTTACAGGAACAGCATTTCCCTCGGTATCGTAAATGCGGGTGTGGCCAAGCTTTTTACCTATTAAACCTACCATATTCCTTCTACTTTATACCTTAACGGTGATATGAACGCCCGCAGGAAGATTGAGCTTCTTCAATTCGTCCACGGTTTTTGCAGTCGGATCAAGGATATCCAAAAGACGCTTATGAGTTCTTTGCTCAAAAGTTTCTTGGGATTTCTTGTCCGCGTGAGGAGACCTCTGCACGGTATAGCGTTCTACGCGCATCGGCAGAGGGATCGGGCCAGCTACGCGAGCACCAGTGCGCTTGACAGTATCCACGATTTCACTCGCGGACTGATCAATGACACGATGATCATAAGCTTTGAGCCTGATTCTAATTCTTTGTCCAGCCATATTTTTATTTAACTAACATTTATTCCGAAAGCAGGCAATCTTGCCCACCACTCGGTTTACACAGTCCGTGACACTCTCGGCACGGATCTTTCAAGTATAACTTCAAGTACAGAAGCCGGCACCTGTTCAAAATGCGACGGCTCCATAGAATACGACGCACGGCCCTTGGACAGGGACCGTATAGCCGTAGCATATCCAAACATCTGCGCAAGCGGAACTTCGGCATTGAGTAATGTCGCATCGGCTTTTGATTCGATGGACACTATCTTACCACGCCTGCGAGATAAATCTCCCAGAAGATCACCCTGATATTCATCGGGTGTACTGACTTCGACCTTCATTACAGGCTCGAGGACGATAGGATTAGCATTTTTGACTGCATCTTTCAAGGCAAAAATTCCAGCCATTTTAAATGCAAGCTCGCTCGAGTCCACTTCATGATAGGATCCTTCCAGTATGGTAACCTTCAAATCCACCATGGTATAACCCGCCAAAACACCTGTATCGATCGCTTCTCGAATACCCGCCATCGTCGGCGCAATGTATTCCTTAGGAATCGTTCCGCCCACTACCTTGCTCACAACCTCGACGCCCGCACCGCGGGTATTTGGTTCTACGCTGATAATTGCATGGCCATACTGACCACGGCCACCAGATTGACGGACAAACTTGCCCTCACCCTTAGCGGTCGAAGTAATAGTTTCACGATAAGCAATTTGAGGTTCACCCACAAACGCCTCTACCTTGAACTCACGCAGCAACCGGTCGCGAATAATATCCAGATGGAGTTCTCCCATGCCCGCAATGATCAACTGACCCGTTTCTTCATTTGTGAAGCAACGGAAGGTCGGATCTTCATCGGAAAGTCTCTGTAAAGCGGTAGAAAGCTTTTCACGGTCAGCTTTCGTCTTCGGCTCCACAGCCATGCTGATAACCGGCTCAGGAAAAGTCGGAGGCTCCAAAAGAACGGGATAGCGCTCCAGACAGAGGGTATCGCCGGTGGTCACATTTTTAAGTCCCACCACGGCCGCAATGTCGCCGGAGAATACCTTATCCACTTCCCGACGTTCATCGGCCTGGATCAGCATCAAGCGGTTAATTCTCTCTCTCTTGCCGATACGGGGATTATAAACCATATCGCTCTTCTGAAGAGTACCGCGATAAACTCGGATAAAAACTAATTTTCCTACGAAAGGATCACTCCAAAGCTTAAACGCCAGAGCCGTAAATTTACCCTGATCACTCGTCTCAACGGGAACATTCTGGGTTAAATCTTCGGGATCCGTTCCCACAGCAGCAGGAATATCCAGCGGAGAAGGCAAGTAATCCACAACCGCATCCACGAGGGGTTGCACAGCCTTCTTACGGAAAGCCGTTCCACAGAGAACAGGAACAAACTCCAGAGCGATAGTCAGGCGACGGATAGCTTTCTTTAAAACCTCCGGCTTCACCGGCTTTTCCATGATGACCAGCTCTGCGATTTCATCGTCCTTATTGGCAACTGCGCTGATGAGACGCTCTAATTCCAGAGAGGCCTCTTCTCTCATTTCGGCAGGAATCTCCCGAATGAAATAACGCATGCCATCTGGATCGGTTTCATCATATACAATCGCCTTCTGATTGATGATATCGACCACACCCTGGAACTTATCCTCGCTGCCAATGGGCAGAACAACGGGATAAGCATAGGCACCCAATTTCCGGCGCATCTCAGCGATCACCGCTTGGAAGTCAGCTCCCGTGCGGTCCATCTTATTGATGAAAGCGACACGGGGGACCTTATACTTGGTAGCCTGACGCCAAACAGTTTCTGATTGGGGTTGAACACCGCCCACGGCACAAAAAACAGAAACGGCTCCGTCCAGAACACGCATGGAACGCTCCACCTCTGCGGTGAAGTCTACGTGACCCGGAGTGTCGATAATATTGATGCGATGAGGAATACCTGTATAGGATTTTGAAATCCCCTCTTCCTCCTTTTGAGTCCAGTAGCAGACAATGGCGGCCGAGGTGATCGTAATTCCACGCTCACGCTCTTGTTCCATCCAGTCCGTGACCGTATTGCCGTCATGCACGTCGCCCGCCCTGTGGATGAGTCCCGTGTAAAAAAGGATACGCTCAGTAGTAGTCGTTTTACCTGCGTCAATATGCGCAGCTATGCCGATATTACGAGTTCTCTCGAGCGGATAAGCACGATCAGCGGCATTGGGGTCAATGACCTTATTATGTATGTCTTTTGTTTCTTGCACCTAACAGAAAAATGAATTTAATAAAAACGCCCCGCCAAAATAAATCGGGGCGTATCGTTTCGAATGGATGGCTTTTACCAGCGGAAGTGGGCGAATGCTTTGTTGGCCTGGGCCATTCTGTGCATATCATCCCGTTTGCGGATAGCGCTGCCCTGTCCTTGGGCAGCTTCTGAAATTTCATTTGCCAACGCGTTTTCCATGGGCAGCCCCTTACGAGCATCTGCCAACGCCACAATCCAGCGAATAGCCAGAGAAATTTGGCGATCAACAGGCACTTCCAAAGGAACCTGGTATGTGGCACCACCAACACGGCGGGCCTTTACCTCCAGGCGCGGCTTTACGTTATCAATGGCACGTTGAACGATTGCCATTGGCTCCACACCGGGGTTCTTCTCAGCCAGAACATCAAAAGCCTTATGAACAATCTTCTGGGCTTTGGATTTCTGACCCCACTTCATCACTTTATTAATTAAACGGGCAACCAGGACACTATGGTATTTAGCATCTTCTGCAACAGCCCTACGAACAGCACGACGACGACGAGACATATTCTTAAAATTAACTCTTCTTGGCGGGTGCCTTGGGTTTCTTTACTCCATACTTTGAACGGCTTACGCGGCGTTTTTCAACACCAGCCGTATCCAGTGTACCACGAACAATGTGATAGCGGACACCTGGCAAATCTTTTACACGACCGCCACGCACCAAAACAATCGAGTGTTCCTGGAGGTTATGCCCTTCATCAGGGATGTATGCGATCACTTCAAATCCATTGGAAAGACGAATCTTTGCCACTTTACGCATGGCAGAGTTCGGTTTCTTGGGGGTACGGGTCATTACCTGCAAACATACCCCGCGACGGAAAGGACAGCTGTCCAGAGCCGGAGCTTTGGACTTATAATTCAACTTGTTACGTCCCTTACGGACGAGTTGGTTAATAGTTGGCATTCTTTATATCGTTTCTGCGATCATCTGCCTTACGCAGACAGAGCGCGTTATCCTAGCAGTGAGACGCCAGTTTGGCAATCACTTCTCTTAACTTTTTTATTCAGAGAGCTACTTTCTCTCCGTTTTCTTACTTTAAACACTCCTTTCCGGGTGGAGTTTTTCGCAAAAACTCCCCCCGGGAAGGATAAAATTTAGGATTCATTATCCTCGTCAGCTTCCTTTTCAAAGCTCTCTTCTTCGAACACATCTTGTGTTCCAAGTATTTTCTTGAGCTCTGAAACGCGATCCGGGTTACCCTCCGGTTCTTCTTCCTCTACGACAACCTCTTCTTCAACCGGTTTCACCAGTGGTTTGAGTTTGACAGAGTTATAGGTAGCGAAACCACTACCGGCCGGAATCAAGTGACCCATAATTACGTTTTCCTTGAAGCCGCGCAGAACATCCACTCTTCCAGTGGTGGCTGCTTCGGTCAACACTTGAGTCGTATCCTGGAAAGAGGCGGCACTCAGGAATGAATCAGTCTGCAGAGATGCTTTGGTAATACCCAGCAAAACCGGCTGACCTTCCGCGGGACGTCCGCCCATCTGCTCAATGCGTTTATTTTCCTCTTCAAAGGCGATACGGTCCACCTGCTCTCCCCAAAGGAAGAGAGAATCACCGGGCTCAGTAATGCGGACCTTGCGCAGCATCTGACGAATAATAATCTCGATATGCTTATCATTGATCGAGACACCTTGCGTCCGATAAACTTCCTGCACCTCGTTCAAAAGATGCTCCTGCAACTCTTGAGGACCGCAAACGTCCAGAATTTCATGAGGTACCACTGAGCCTTCAGTCAATTGCTGACCCTTTCTCACATGGTCACCCTTAAAGACGATCACGTGTTTGCTCAGCGGAATCTGATGCTCTTCACTCTCCCCTGTTTTCGGGTCCGTGACAATGACAGTCCGTTTGCCTTTGACAGTAGGTCCGATATCCACAAACCCGTCAAAACGGGCAATTTCAGCCGCATCCTTGGGATGACGAGCTTCAAAAAGTTCTGCTACGCGAGGCAAACCGCCCGTAATATCCCTGGTTCTGGATTGGCGGCGAGGCGTCTTGGCCAATTGTGATCCCGCATAAATTTTAGCACCGTTTTCCACCACGATGTGAGCTCCAGAAGGAATGGGATAAGCCCCAAGAATACCCCCCTTATCATCAAGGATGTTGATCTGCGGGTGCATATCATCCCTGTGCTCAACCACCATCAGGTTTGTAGAACCGGAAGTGCTGTCTGCGTGCTCCACCGTAATACCGTCAATGATATCCTGGAACTGGACCACACCATCACGCTCGGAAATAACTGGCACATTGTAAGGATCCCAGCGGACCAGCAGCTCGCCTTTCTTCAACTCCGCACCATGCGGTCTCAGAATGCAAGCACCGATCACGATCTTATGCTCCTCAAGAACTTCACCGTCTTTATCAAGAACCGCAATAGAACCGTTCTTATTGAGCACGATTTGACCGCCGTCAATTTCTACGACGCGCAAATCCGTATAACGAAGCGTACCATCATAGTGAGCGCGGATCTCGGGTTGTTTAAATGTCTGGGATGCGGTACCACCGATGTGGAAGGTACGCATTGTCAGCTGAGTACCGGGCTCACCGATAGACTGAGCTGCAATAATACCGACTGACTCGCCAATGCCTACTTTTCGGCCCGTGGCTAAATTGCGTCCGTAACAACAGGCGCAAACACCAAACCGACTTTCGCAGGTCAGCACAGAGCGAATCTTCACTCTTTCAATACCGACATCATCAATTGCATTCGCTACCGCTTCATCAATTTCCGCCCCGGCAGGAACCAGAATCTTATTGCTGTCCATCGGGTCATAAATATCATCGCAAGCGTGGCGGCCCACAATTCGCTCGGTCAGCTTGACGCGCTCCTCATCTCCATCAACAATTGCGCGCACCCAAATACCATTGAGCGTTCCGCAGTCTTCTTCACGAATGATGACATCCTGAGAAACGTCAACCAGTTTACGGGTCATATACCCGGAGTCGGCCGTCTTAAGTGCCGTATCGGCCAGACCCTTTCGGGCTCCGTGCGTCGAGATGAAGTATTCCAGAACGGTCAATCCATCACGGAAATTGGAAAGAATCGGGTCTTCGATAATTTCACCTGAAGGCTTGGCCATCAAACCGCGCACACCGGCCAACTGACGCACCTGCTGCTTATTACCGCGAGCGCCTGAATCCACCATCATAAAGAGAGGATTATACTCAGCCCTACCCTCGTTTTCCTTAAGCGTAGTGAGCATCACGCGTGCGATTTCATCGCTGCAGTGCGTCCAGATATCAACGATCTTATTGTAGCGTTCACCGCTGGTAATCGAACCCCGGGAAAACTGTTTCTGAGCCTCGTTGACCTGTTTTTGCGCAATTTCAATCTGCTGGGGTTTCTCCTTCGGCACGATCATGTCGACCATTCCGATGGAGAGGCCTGCGCGAGTAGCATAACGGAAACCAAACTCTTTAAGCCTGTCGAGAGTTTCAACAGTCCTTGTATGACCGCAGTGCTTGTAGCAGGCACCGATCAGGGCGCCCAGCTGTGACTTGCCTGCGACCTTGTTGTAGAAACCCAGCTCTTTCGGCCAAACCTCGCTGAAAAGGACTCGGCCTACGGTGGTCTCAATCAGGCGGTTTTCAGAATCACCAAAAATCGTCTTGGTTTTGAAATCGGGATTCGCTATGCGGATTTTCTCGTGCACACGAATCGATCCATCCATGTATGCGTAAATTGCCTCAAACTTGTTGCCGAAGAGGTAAGGGTTTTCCCTATTGTCTTCGGGAGTCCGGGGATCCGCAGTCAAGTAATAACAACCCAGCGTAATATCCTGCGTAGGCGTCATAATCGGCTTACCGCTGGAGGGGTTGAAGATGTTGTGCGCTGAAAGCATCAGCAAACGGGCTTCCATCTGTGCTTCCACAGACAGAGGCACGTGGACAGCCATCTGGTCACCGTCGAAGTCCGCGTTAAAAGCCGTACAAACCAGAGGGTGAATACGGATAGCCTCTCCTTCAATAAGGACGGGTTCAAACGCCAGAATAGAAAGCCTGTGAAGAGTCGGGGCACGATTAAGAAGAACCGTGTGACCGCGAGTTACCTCTTCAAGAACGTCCCAAACCTCTCTGGGTTGGCGTTCAATCAACTTTTTGGCGGAACGAACCGTATGCACATATCCAAGCTCTTTCAATCTGCGGATGATGAACGGCTCAAACAGAACCAAAGCCATTTTCTTGGGCAAACCGCATTGGTGAACCTTGAGCTCCGGACCGATGACGATCACGGAACGACCGGAGTAATCAACACGTTTACCCAGGAGGTTCTGGCGGAAACGTCCACTCTTGCCCTTGAGCATATCACTCAAAGATTTCAGGTCACGATTACCAACCGCTGAAACTGCGCGGCCATGGCGTCCGTTATCCAGCAGAGCATCCACCGCTTCCTGAAGCATGCGCTTCTCGTTCCGAACGATCACTTCCGGGGTCTTCAACGCCAGAAGATTCTTCAAACGGTTATTGCGGTTAATGACGCGGCGATAAAGATCGTTCAGGTCTGAAGTTGCGAACCTTCCACCTTCCAGCGGAACCAGAGGCCTTAAATCCGGAGGAATCACAGGCAGCACAGTCATCACCATCCATTCAGGACGTGTGTGCGAGTAAAGGAAACCCTGCAAAAGCTTGATACGGCGAGCCAGTTTTTTCTTGGTCTGCTTGCTTTTGGTAGCTGCCATTTCTTCCGAAACGCGGTCGATATCCTCCTGCAGGTCCACCTTCTCCAAAGCCTCACGAATGGCACCGGCGCCCATCTTGGCAACAAAGGAACCATCACCGTACATCGAGCATGCTTCCATGTACTCGATTTCATTCAGAAGCTGATGTTTTGAGAGACCTGTCGAGCCGGGCTCGACCACAATGTAGTCTTCGTAATAGACCACACGTTCGAGCTCCTTGATGCTCATGTCCAGAATCAACCCTATGCGGGAAGGAGCACATTTAAAATACCAGATATGGGTAACAGGTTCGGCCAATTCGATATGGCCCATACGCTCGCGGCGAACACGAGCCAGAGTTACCTCGACACCGCAACGATCGCAGACCACTCCGCGATGCTTGATGCGTTTATATTTTCCGCAAGAGCATTCCCAATCTTTTACCGGACCGAAAATGCGTTCACAGAACAAGCCACCTTTCTCAGGTTTAAAAGTACGATAATTAATCGTCTCAGGATTCTTGACTTCCCCTTTGGACCAAGACCGGATGGTTTCAGGAGACGCCACGGTAATGGAGACAAAATCCACCTGGTTTACTTTCCCCATGCCCAACAGCTTGCGAGCTGCATCTTGCTGAATTGTGTTTGTAGTCGTCATTTATCTCTTTTCTAGTTATCCGGTTCAATTATTCTTCATCATCTGCGAACAGAGAAGCCAACGTATCTTTTTCCGTACTTTCTTCTTTTTCGTCTTCGCTAAAGTCAGTGCTTTCTCCAAAAGAAGGCTGAGAGGGCACATTGGACTGGAGCATTTGAGCACTGGCCAGAAGGGCTCCTTCTTCACCACCGCTGCCGACACGCACATCCATACCCAGGGATTGCATCTCCTTAACAAGCACGTTGAAGGATTCAGGCACGCCTGCATCCAGGGAGTTGTCTCCCTTTACGATGCTTTCATAGATACGAGTACGCCCTTGTACATCATCAGATTTGACCGTCAGGATTTCCTGCAGAGCGTAAGCGGCACCATAAGCCTCCAGTGCCCAGACTTCCATTTCTCCGAAGCGCTGTCCACCGTACTGAGCTTTACCGCCCAGAGGCTGCTGAGTTACCAGCGAATAGGGCCCCACAGCACGAGCATGAATCTTATCAGCCACCAGGTGGTCCAGTTTCATCATATAGATATAACCAACGACCACTTCCTGATCAAACTGCTCACCGGTTCGACCATCAATTAAATGAGTCTTTCCATGCTCCGGCAAACCTGCTTTTTTCAAAAAGGAATGGATTTCTTTTTCGGCAATACCGTCAAAAACAGGAGTTTCAAAATGCAGCCCCAGCTCTTTGGCAGCCCAACCCAAGTGAGTCTCCAATACCTGCCCCACATTCATTCGAGAAGGCACGCCCAGAGGATTCAAAACGATATCCACGGGCTGACCATTGGCGAGGAAGGGCATATCCTCCTCAGGCACGATTTTGGCCACCACACCCTTATTACCGTGACGACCGGCCATCTTATCCCCAACAGAGAGCTTACGCTTGGAGGCGATGTAAACTTTGACAGATTTTACGACACCAGGATCCACATCCTCTCCGGCCTCAATCTGCCCAAGCTCATCTTCATACTGGGAGCGAATTTCTTCGAACTTCTTGTGGAAACCGCCCACGATTTCGTTAATCTTGTTGCGAATAGGCGAAGGATCGATCTCAATCAGATCATGGACCGCCGCCAGTTTACGCAAAAGCGTCTTGGTGATCTTGCGATTAGCCGGGATAATGATTTCACCCGTCTCGCTGTTGACCACATCCAGAGGAATCTTTTCACCCAGAAGAATGTTACTCAATGCCTCGGTCAACTCTTCTTTGAGCCCATCCATCTTGCTCTTATAGTCATCCTGGATTTGCCGTGAATGTCTTTTCGCCTCGGAGGAAGTACCTTCCTTGCGCCTTTCCATAGCTTTCTCAGCTTCTTTCTTGGCCGCTACTTTAACATCCATCACGATACCATAAGTACCGGAGGGAACTCTCAGGGAAGTATCTTTGACATCGGCAGCCTTTTCACCGAAGATCGCCCTCAACAGACGCTCTTCAGGGGCCAGCTCCGTTTCACTCTTGGGAGTAATCTTACCCACCAGAATATCACCCGGCTTAATCTCTGCACCAACACGGATAACACCATCCATTCCCAGGTTCTTCAGAGCCTCTTCTCCCAGGTTGGGAATATCACGAGTGATTTCCTCAGGTCCCAGTTTGGTGTCGCGAGCGCCGATTTCAAACTCATCAATGTGAATAGAAGTGAAAACATCATCTTTCACGATCCGTTCGCTGATCAGGACGGCATCCTCGAAATTATACCCATTCCAAGGCATGAAGGCGACCAGGACGTTTTTGCCCAAACCCAGTTCACCATTCCTTGTGCAAGGACCGTCAGCAATCACTTCACCCTTTTTAATCTCTTCTCCGTGGGAGACAAGAACTCGCTGGTTAATACAGGTTGCCGCATTCGAACGCATGAACTTGCGAACGGGGTAAACACAAATTCCGTTAGCAGGATCGTGCTTGAGTTTCTTCTCGGGCAGCGAACCATCTTTTGTGATCACGATTTGATCAGCACTCACCGACGCCACTTTGCCATCAATCTCTGAAACAATAACTGCACATGAGTCGCGAGCCACATTGGCCTCGAGCCCAGTGGTAATCAAAGGCGCTTCCGAAGAGAGCAGAGGCACCGCCTGGCGCTGCATGTTCGCGCCCATCAATGCGCGGTTTGCGTCATCGTGCTCAAGGAAGGGAATCAAACCCGCAGCCACCGAAACCACCTGTTTCGGGGATACATCCATGTAATGTACCTGGTCGGGCTCCAAAGTATAAAAGTCTCCTGAACGGCGGCAGGCTATCTTCGTACTCAAGAAGTTACCCTGGTCATCGATGGGAGTATTCGCCTGGGCAATGTTAAAACCTTCTTCCTGATCGGCCGTCAAATACTCAAATTCCCGAGATACCTTCCCATTCACAACCTTGCGATAAGGAGTCTCGATAAAGCCGAAATCATTAATACGGGCAAACGTTGCCAAAGAAGCGATCAAACCGATGTTCGGACCTTCAGGCGTTTCAATCGGGCAGATTCTGCCATAATGTGAAGAGTGAACGTCACGAACCTCAAAGCCAGCCCTATCACGGGAAAGTCCACCGGGTCCCAAAGCAGAAAGACGGCGTTTGTGAGTGGTCTCAGCCAGAGGGTTGATTTGATCCATGAATTGAGAAAGCTGACTGCGACCGAAGAAATCACGCACCACGGCAGAAAGCGCCTTGGGGTTGATCAGCTTGTCAGGGGTCATATTGTCGGTCGTTTGGTCAAAAATCGTCATGCGCTCTTTCACCAGACGCTCTGTCCGGGCCAATCCGATACGACATTGGTTGGCAAGCAATTCACCAACGGTTCTGACACGGCGGCTGCCCAGGTGATCAATATCATCCACGGTCCCCTGTCCCATACAAAGACGCAGGAGATAGCGTGTGGCATAGACGACATCATCGGCCACCATGATACGCTCTTCCTCGACACCTTTTTTCAAACCCAGTTTCTGGATAAGTTTGTAACGACCCACACGCCCCAGATCATAACGGCGGGGATCAAAAAACAGGCGCTTGATTAAAGCCCTTGCATTGTTGGCAGTCGGGGGATCGCCCGGGCGCAAGCGGCGATAAATTTCCTTAAGTGCATCTTCCTCATTCTTGACGGGGTCTTTCTTGAGGCACTTGATCATGATACCGTCATCCACTGAGGCATCAACAACACGAACCTTCTTGACCCCAGCATCCAAAATCGCCATCAATACGGCCTTGGAAAGGGGCTCAAAAGCGCGGCCAATCGTGGATCCGGATTCCGGATTCAAGACGTCATCAGTCAGAGTCAGGTTTTCCAACCCCTCTGAATCCATCGTCTTCTTGACGTCCACTTCCTTGATATCGTAGAAGAGCTGCAGAATATCCTGGTCAGAGGAGTATCCCAGAACACGGAGAAAAGTCGTAATCAGGAATTTCCGACGCAGTTTCTTTCGGTCCAGATAGATATAAAGCAGATCACTCGTATCGAACTTGGCTTCGAACCAGGAACCGCGATCGGGAATGATGCGGTAGGAGAAAAGTTTTTTGCCATTCGGATGAACCGTAGATTCAAACGCAATGCCAGGAGAGCGATGGAGCTGGCTGACAATCACACGCTCGGCGCCATTGATAACGAACGTACCCTGAGGAGTCATCATGGGAATTTCACCCATGAAAACGACCTTCTCCTGTACGGTATTGTTGTTATTCAGAAGGAAAGTGACATTCAGCGGAACACCGAAGGTTAAGCCCTCCCGAAGAGACTCCAGCCAAGTGATCTTCGGGCTCGAAATCTCATAACTTTTATAATTGAGTACTATTTTGCCATCATAGCTTTCTATCGGGAAAACTTCTGAAAAAACAGCTTGCAACCCTTTATCCGCTCGCTTATCGGGCGGAACATCGGCTTGGAGAAACTCATTGTAGGAATCAACCTGTAATTCAATGAGCATTGGAGGAGCCATAACCTCTCCAATTTTTCCAAAACTAACTCTCTTCGGCATTTTTGACGACATCTAACAGCCTCTCTGTGAAGGTTTATGAAGATCTATTTAATGAAAATAAAGACGGAGACACTCCAGACCTCCAAAAAGAGAGTGCCAACGTTCCAACAAACTAGTTTCGGGAGTATGTTCCCCTGATATTAAACGACACACGACCACTGGCTACTCACCCCCGAGAGCCCAGACCCCGTTTAATTCTGCAAGCTTTTCTAAAAGAATGCAAGTATTTTTTTAAAGAAGGAGAAGAATCCTTTCGTAAAAGCAGGGACAGGACCACGAAATTCCTGTCCCCGTGTATAATATAGAACTCCAACAGAGGGAGTTCCAAACGGGCAAGTTACTTGATTTCGACTTTAGCGCCAGCTTCTTCGAGCTTCTTCTGAGCGGCAGCTGCTTCGTCCTTGGTCACGCCTTCGAGAACAGCCTTAGGAGCTTCCTCAACCAACTTCTTGGCTTCGGCCAGACCCAAACCGGACTTCACTTCGCGGACAGCCTTAATCACTGCAATTTTCTTTGCAGCATCAATAGAAGCGATCACTACGTCAAACGCAGTCTTCTCTTCCACAGGTGCAGCGGCGGCCACGGCGGCTACGGCAACAGGAGCTGCGGCAGAAACACCCCAAGCTTCCTCAAGACTCTTTACCAGCTCGGCGGCTTCGATCACCGTCAGCTTACCCAACTCTTCAACTAATGTTTTAATATCAGCCATTTTTATCTTTCCGGCGTCGTCCCCGAAGCGTCAGGGAATTAGTCAAGCGCATCCTGTCCGACACCTTTGCTTCTCTCCGCCCCTTTCGGCTGGAAAGGGCCAGAAAATTATTTTTAGTTAGACTCCTTATCGACGCGAGCCTGAATAACACGGGCCAACTGCTGCATCGGTGCAGCCAATGTACCCACCAACTTGGTTGCAGGAGCCATAATGGTTCCCAGCAACTTCGCACGCAGCTCGTTCAGAGGCGGCAAGTCAGCCAACAGATTCAAGGTGTCTGATTCCGTACGCTCGCCATCTATGTAACCGTAACAAAGAATCCCTTTTTGGGTCTCTTTATTAAAAGTCTTGACAACCTTGGCAGCCGCGGCGACATCCTTCTGTCCTGTGATCACTGCCATCTGTCCAGTCAGCCCCACACCGACATCCTTTAATCCGGCGACGTCTGCAACTGTGCGAAAAACGGAGGTTTTGACTACATGAGCCTCTGCTCCGACATCCATCAGGCGCTTGCGCAAATCCGTGAACTGTGCAACAGTCACCCCCTTATAATCGATCAACAAGAAAAACGGGGAGTTGCTAAGGCGGAGTGCATACTCCTGCCCCATTGCAACTTTAATTTTATTCAGCTTATTTGCACCTTTTTGTATTGTATTCATATCCAGAGAAATTCAGGTTATTCAGTTGCGGCAGTTCCACCTTTCAGAGCAACATGCACACCAGGACTCATCGTGGCAGAAAGCGTGATACTACGAATGTAGGTACCCTTTGCACTGGCGGGACGCGCTTTCTCAATAGCGTTAATCGCAGTCTTGGCATTATCCAGAATCTGCTCCGCGGCAAAGGAGACCTTTCCGACCGGCAGACTCAGATTGGACGTTTTATCCACTTTGTATTCGACGCGTCCGGCTTTAAACTCCTTAACGGCTTTTCCGGTATCATCGGTGACAGTACCCGTTTTGGGATTCGGCATGAGACCGCGAGGACCCAGCACTTTACCGAGTTTGCGAACTTCTGCCATGGCTTCGGGCGTTGCGATGGCGACATCAAAGTCAACCCAGCCGCCCGTACATTTGGCAATCAAATCTTCAAAACCGACATTTTCAGCTCCGGCAGCCACAGCGGCGTCGAAAGAAGGACCCGCTTTGGTGAAAACAGCCACCCGGATTTTACGGCCGCTGCCGTGAGGCAGCGATACGGTACCACGAACCATCTGGTCGGACTGTTTGGGATCCACACCCAGATTGAAGGATATCTCCACCGTTTCATCGAACTTGGCGTGGGGCATCGCTTGCAGCAGCTCCACGGCCTTGTTCAAAGGATACTTCGCCTCGGGATCAATCATCCCGATGGCCTTCAAATAACGTTTACTACTTTTTCTTTGCATTTTCTTTCGCGGTCTATGGATGTATTCGATCCTCCCGCATTTTGGTTAGGCTACTGAACTAGCCCACTACTTCAATGCCCATGCTCCGAGCCGTGCCCGAAATCACTCGGACCGCCGCCTCTTCACTATTGACATTTAAATCTTTAACTTTGAGCTTGGCGATTTCCAACACCTGCTTCCTGGTAACCTTCCCCACCTTTTCAGTGTTGGGGGTCTTGGACCCACTGGCAATACCAGCGGCTTTCTTCAAAAGCGCTGCAGCCGGGGGCGACTTCAAGATAAACTTGAAAGACTTGTCCTGGAACACGGTGATAATCACAGGAATAATCATTCCTGGTTGATCTTTTGTGGCAGCATTGAACTCCTTGCAGAATCCCATGATGTTTACGCCATGCTGACCTAACGCTGGGCCAACCGGGGGTGCAGGATTCGCCTGTCCACCGGGTATTTGTAATTTAATCTGACCGACAACCTTTTTTGCCATAATCTTCTAGTAAAAATTTTTTTATTTATTTGGGAATCTTAATAAGAGAGGTAGAAACCCCACTTTAAGTTTTTTCAACTTGCCAGTACTCAAGCTCCACGGGCGTGTTTCGACCGAAAATACTGACCATCACTTTCAGTTTGCCCCTTTCAGGATCTATCTCTTCAATCAATCCATTGAAGTTCAGGAAGGGACCATCATTAATTTTAACAGTTTCGCCCACAGCAAAATTGATCCTGGGCTTCTCTGTATCTTCCGAATCTCTGATGCGAGCTTTGATCTCCTCCACCTCCGCGTCGGAAGTGGGCATGGGCCGCTCGCCGCCCACAAAGCCAATGGCTCCCTGCGTTTCCTGTACGAAATACCAGGGAACTTCATTGAGCCTCCTGTCCTCGCCATAGAGAGCAACATTAATAAAGACATACCCGGGATAGAGCTTTCTGTTGGTGACGCTCTTCTTACCGCCGCGCACTTCCACCACCTTCTCTACCGGGACAAGCACTTCCTTGATGTACTCTTTAACGCCCTCCTGGAGAGTCAGTCTTCGCTCTATACCTTCCTTGACCTTCATTTCCTGTCCAGAAAGAGTATGTATGACATACCATTGGTATCTCTTCATATATTAAGCCTGCCCTTCAGCCTTAGAGTATCATCATAAATCTGGTAACTGCCAGCGTGATCAGAAAATCGGCAGCTACGATCATAAAGCCCAGAACCAGTGACGCTATTATTATAACGACTGTGGAGCCTTTCAGCTCGTTCTTACTTGGCCACGTACATTTGCGCAACTCCTCACGGGTTTCCTCGGCATAGGTTGAAATCCTCTTGATCCAACCTCTCCACCATGCAAACGCAAAAAGGCCGCCTATGACGACCGTCCAAATAGCCAGTTTAATTAACTCTTTATTACCTTCCACAACATCCTCTCAACACCTTGGCGGAGGGGGAGGGATTCGAACCCTCGAAGGTGTTTAGCCTTAGCGGTTTTCAAGACCGCCGCGATAGACCACTCTGCCACCCCTCCCTCTCTGAGCTTTGGCAGGGCAGGAGGGACTCGAACCCGCAACCGACGGTTTTGGAGACCGCTACTCTACCAATTGAGCTACTGCCCTATACCTAAGCTTGGATCAGGTGATCCTTAACAAAACGATCGGAGCGAGACCGCGAGGCGACCTCGCTCCAAATGTAAACGATCAAACTTTCTTACGCAAGACGTTTATTCTAAAACGTCGCTGACACGACCGGCACCAACTGTCCTGCCGCCTTCGCGGATAGCGAAACGCTGACCTTTTTCCATAGCAACCGGAGCGATCAGTTCTACACTGATGCTGACATTGTCGCCGGGCATCACCATTTCGACTCCCTCAGGAAGACTAATAGCACCCGTCACGTCGGTCGTACGGAAATAGAACTGAGGACGATAGTTGTTCACAAACGGAGTGTGGCGTCCGCCTTCCTCACGAGAGAGGATGTACAACTCTGCCTTGAACTTCGTGTGCGGAGTAATGGAACCCGGCTTGGCCAAAACCATACCGCGCTCAACTTCATCCTTCTTCACACCGCGGAGAAGTACGCCCACGTTATCACCGGCCTGAGCTTGATCCAGCAACTTGCGGAACATCTCAATGTCAGTGACGACCGTCTTACGGGTCGGGCGCAATCCGACGATTTCGACATCGGTCATACGCTTCATAACACCGCGTTCTACACGACCGGTTACGACCGTTCCACGACCTTCAATATTGAAAACGTCTTCCAAGGACATCAGGAAAGGCTTATCCACCTCGCGCATCGGCTCGGGGATATAGCTATCCAGAGCGGCCAAAAGATCATCAATGGCCTTCACACCTTCGGGAGTACCCGCCTGTGCCGCGGCAGAAGAACCGCGAACGATGGGGATATCATCACCAGGGAAGCCATACTTGGTGAGCAGGTCGCGAATTTCCATCTCGACCAGATCCAGAAGTTCCGGATCATCCACCAGGTCAATCTTGTTCAAGAAGACCACGATTGAAGGCACACCCACCTGACGAGCAAGCAAAATGTGCTCACGAGTCTGAGGCATAGGGCCGTCAGCTGCGCTCACCACCAGAATGGCACCATCCATCTGAGCGGCGCCCGTGATCATGTTCTTGATGTAGTCAGCGTGACCCGGACAGTCCACGTGCGCATAATGGCGCTTCTCTGACTCATACTCTACGTGAGAGATGGCGATCGTGACGGTCTTTGTTTCATCACGGACCGTGCCACCCTTTGTGATTTCCGCATAGCTGACCTCTTTGGCCATTCCCTTGCGGGCCTGTTCCATGACGATGGCTGCCGTCAAGGTTGACTTGCCATGATCCACATGGCCGATGGTTCCCACATTTACGTGGGGCTTAGTACGTTGAAACGTCTCTTTTCCCATTGCAATTCCTATTCTTGCTATTGTTTATAAAACTAACCAAACGCTCCGTTGCCCCGTCTCGCGGGGTGCAATCTACTTTAAATGGAGCCCACAACCAGGCTTGAACTGGTGACCTCATCCTTACCAAGGATGTGCTCTACCAACTGAGCTATGTGGGCTCAAACACCAAAAGACTACATCCAGTGAGCTAAAGGACAACGATAGATAGCGACAACTAATAAACCACCCATCTGCTTTAGGAAGAGCGGCTTAAATAATCAAACACAAGCTCCATCGGCGCGTTCCAAACGAAAACGCCCGTTGTGCCAAAATTAATTGACACCCGAATCCCTCTCGTTATGTCCCTGAGCATCCTGCGCGTCAGTGCGGGCAGAATACAGGGGTGCCTTCCCTGGGTCAATTCAATTCGTTACTTTTTTTGAAAAAAATTCAGGGCAAACACTCCTCTCCCCTCTCCTTTGCCGGTCCAATCTACTGAATGCGAATTAAAAACACTCCCATCTGACTCCTCTCCCCGTCATTTGACAAAAGCTCCTTTGATGCTATTGTTCCAACTACAAAAGGGGATTACACCCTTTCCTTGTAGTTAATTATGAGCAAAAATAACAATGTTGATGAAGAAGTGAGCTGCTGTTGCTGCGGCCCGGTAGCTGTGGGTGATAGCGTTCCCTGTTTTGAGATGGATGCATGGTCTCCTGCTGAGGTGGCTTTTACGAAGGTTTCCTTCTGTAAGCTCAAAGAAGCCGGCAAATGGACAGTTTTGTTTTTCTTCCCTGCGGCATATTCTCCCGTCTGCCCCACGGAACTCGAGGAACTTGCTGAAAATCATGCCGTTTTGCAAAAACTCGGCGCTGAACTAGTCTCCGTTTCCACCGACACAAAATTTGTCCAGTCTTCCTGGCAACAATCGGAAAAACTCCTGGAGGGTGTCAAATTCACCATGGCCTCTGACCCCACCGGCAAAATATCAAGAATGTTTGGCGTTTATGACGAAGAAACCGGTTTGGCCTTGAGAGGTACTTTCATCATCAGCCCAGCCGGCAAATTGGTCTCCAGCGAAGTTTCCTACTACAATGTGGCCCGCAGTGCGAAAGAATTGGTCCGCAAAGTCGAGGCGAATACCTATGTGGGAGCGCACCCGGACCAGGCCTGCCCGGCCAGGTGGAAAGCTACCAAGTAAGATTACCCTTTAGTACGGTAAATATAAAAGGCGTTTGAGCGTATGTGTTCCTGAAGGGGCTTGAACTCAGCCACCTTTTACGAGCAAAAGAGAGCTTTTAATGCTCTCTTTTTGCTTTTCGTGTAAGACTTTTTGAAATAAAATAGGTGCGTATGCTAGACGGCAAGAGACGTTTTCTCTCTGCCATACGATGTGAAAAGGTTGACCGCCCACCCGTATGGCTGATGAGACAGGCCGGCAGAGTACTGCCGGAGTATCGCGCGCTGCGTGAAAAATACTCTTTCCTGGATTTAGTCCGTACGCCTGAGCTTTGCGCAGAGGTCACGCTGCAACCTCTGCAGCGATTCAATTTTGACGTAGCTATTATCTTCAGTGATATTCTGGTAATCCCTGAAGCGCTGGGACAAGGATACAGCTTCCGTTCCCAAGGAGGAATAGCAATGGATTTTGCGCTGAATCCTGAAGATTTCCGAACCCGATTGAACTGGAAAAATATAACCGATCGCCTCGGTTATGTCCGCCAGGCCCTCAGTCTGGTCCGCAATAAGCTTGACGGCAAAAACGCCCTTATTGGTTTCAGTGGTTCTCCCTGGACTCTTGCCTGCTTTATGACTGAGGGCGGTCATGTGGATGCAAGCAAAAAGCTGCGGGCGATCCAATGGTATCAGGATAACCCGGCAGAGTTTGATGCCTTCATGAACCTTTTAGCAGATGCTGTTACTGAGTACCTCCTTATGCAGTGGGCTGAAGGAATAGATTCGGCACAAATTTTTGATAGTCTCTCCACACTTGTTCCCCAGGACCTCTACTGGGAACTTTCAGGCAAATATATTGATCGAATTTTGAGGAATCTGGGTAAAGATCGTCCCATGATCGTCTACTCCAAAGGAGAGGCCTGGAAATCCTACATTCCAACTCCGGCACAGGTTCTTTCTGTGGATTGGACTCAGTCTTTATCGTTGGTCAAAAAATCTGTCGGCTCTCAACGCTGTGTTCAGGGAAACCTGGACCCTGTGCTGCTCACCAGAAGTCCTGAGGAGGTTCGGCAATCTACGAAATCGCTACTGGAAGAGATGCGCGGCATGAATGGATTCATTCTCAACCTGGGCCACGGTGTGCTCCCCGACGGCAAGATAGAATGTATTGAAGCATTAATGAGTGAGCTTAATAATAGCCCCGTAAGATCGGAATAAATAAAATGGCAAAAATAGAAGTTCAACTGGATTTAATTCGCAAGTACAACGTCCCCGGGCCGCGCTATACCTCTTATCCGACGGCTCCTCATTTTGATGAGAATATTTCCTGGGATATGCTCATCCCCTATATCAAAGCCAACAACGCCCCATCTCAAAGCGATGTTCCGGTCTCGCTCTATTTTCATTTACCCTTCTGTAAGAGCCTTTGCTGGTTCTGCGGGTGCACCAACGTTATTTCGCTGGATAGCTCTTGCAGTGCCCGCTACTTCCAGTACTTGCGAAAAGAACTGGATATGATTGCCCCCTTGCTCAATCCCGGTCGGAAGATTGTTCAGCTTCATTTCGGGGGCGGCTCTCCTACTTTTTCGCAACCCGAGGAAATTCTCCAGCTCGGCAGTTGGATTCATAAACTTTTCTCCTTTGAAAAATCTTATGAAGCCAGCGTCGAGGTGGATCCTCGTACGGCGACACAAGCGAAGATCAAAGCTTTTGCGGAAATTGGAGTCAACCGTGTCAGCATCGGTATCCAGGATTTAAACCCGGATGTACAAAAGGCCGTCCACCGCTATCAACCCCATGAGCTCAACCTTCGCACACTGGAGTGGATTCATTCTGTCGGCATAGAATCATTCAATGTGGACCTCATCTACGGTTTGCCTTTGCAAACAGCCTCCAGTTTTGAGAAGACGTTGGATGAAATTTTGAAGATAAAGCCCAGTCGCTTTGCCGTCTTCAACTATGCCCATGTGCCGTGGTTGAAAAAAGCCCAGAGCGCACTCACCCCTCTCCCACCTGAGGTCAAAATGGATATCCTTAAAATGACGGTGGAGAAGCTGACTGACTGCGGCTACACCTACATCGGGATGGACCACTTCGCCTTGGAAACCGATGAGCTTTCCCTGGCCCAACGCAATAAAACTCTCCAGAGAAATTTTCAGGGTTACAGCACCCATTCCGGAAGCGATCTCTACGCTTTTGGCATGTCTTCAATTTCCCAGACAGATTCCGTCTACTGGCAAAACGAGAAAGATTTAAAAGAATACTACACGCTTCTTGATGAGAAAAAACCTGTCCAACGAAAGGGATACCTTCTTTCTGATGATGACAAAATCCGGCAGAAAACCATCATGAGGCTCATGTGTGATTTGGAGTTGAACTATCAAGCCATGAGTAATCTGCTGGCTATCGATTTTACCCGCTATTTTTCGGAAGAGCTCGCTTGCCTGGAAAAAATGCAATCCGATGGCCTGCTCGTTTGCAATGAAGAGGGCATAAAAGTAACCGATTTGGGGCGGCTCTTCATCCGCAATATCGTTATGCACTTTGACGTGTATCTCAAGAAAGACTCACAAAGGCGATTTTCCCAGACAGTATGAAATCCATAGCAGTTATAGGTTCAGGAATTACAGGACTGTCCAGCGCTTTCTTGCTGAAGCAGAAAAAGTGTCCTGTGGAAATTTATGAGGCGGCTGGCCGAGTGGGTGGAGTCATTCGAAGCGTCCGCAAAGAGGGCTACCTGGCGGAATTTGGTCCCAACACTCTTTTAAATACTTCAAAGAAAATTGAGCATCTGATCCAGATGGCGAATCTGGCCGGGCACGTCACCTTTGCTGAGGATGTCGGCCAAACCCGTTTTCTGGTGCGCGGGGGCCGGGTCATAGCCATGCCTTCAACCGCTTTTGGTTTTCTGACTTCGCCTCTCTTCAGCTGGTTTGCAAAGTTCAATCTGTTCATGGAGCCTTTCCGGCCGCGCTGGAAAAATAAATACGAGGAAACCGTTGCACACTTTGTGCGCAGGCGTTTTGGTAACGAGTTTCTCACCTATGCCATTGATGCGCTGGTCGCCGGTATTTTTGCAGGCAATCCCGAGCGGCTCTCAGTCATACACGGCTTTCCAAAGCTCTACTCAAGCGAGCAGAAATATGGCTCTCTCATCCGTGCCCAATTCCTCGGTGCGCGTGATCGCAAAAAACGGGGCGAAACCTCCAAACAGGAGGCCAAAGTCTTCTCCTTTGATGAAGGTCTGCAAGTGCTCACCGATTCCATGGCGGCAAATCTGGATAACATGCTCCATCTCAATAATCCGGTTCAGAAAATCACCCGTACTCCTACCGGGTGGAAAGTCGGATATCTGGATGGCAATATTATGATGGAGCGTGAGCATTCGGCTGTGCTCCTCTGCGCTTCTGCCCACACGGCCCAATACATCACTCTTGATACGCCAGAGAAGGTTTCTCTGGCACCCCTGGGGCAAATCTCCTACGCTCCGGTCGCCTCTGTCGCACTGGGCTATAGACGTTCTGCCGTTGGACACCCCCTGAAAGGTTTTGGCATGCTCGTTCCCGGAGTTGAACGCCTGAATATCCTGGGTACCCTCTTCAGCTCCAGTCTGTTCAAAAACCGAGCCCCGGAAGGTCACGTCATTCTGTCTTCCTACATAGGAGGAATGCGCCAGCCGGAGCTGGCCGGATTGCCTGAGGATAAACTCTATGAGCTAGTTCATCACGACCTGGCTAACCTGCTCAACATTACAGAGCAACCGACTTTCAAAATCGCTCACTACTTCCCACGGGCTATCCCCCAATATGATGTCGGTTACGGCTTCTACAAAGACCATATTGCCAAAATTCAGGAGCGCTGCCCGGGCCTCTTTATCGGAGGCAATTATACCCGCGGCCCGGCTTTGAGCGACAACCTTCTCTCAGGATTCGATTTTGCAGATAGAATCGAGAAGCATGTCAAAGAGGCCGGACTAATGGATGTATAACCCTGAAGGTTTGTCCGACACGTCTTTTATCAAAAATTTAGAATTGGAAAATTTACCAATACCCCTTCGTCCGTCAAAGCCGGAGCTCCTTTCCCCTGCCGGGGATTGGGATTGCGCCCGTGCAGCTGTCGAAAACGGAGCTGATGCAATCTATTTTGGCCTGGACCGCTTCAATGCACGAATTCGGGCCAATAACTTTACCTTGGAGCAATTGCCCTCACTCATGGAGTATCTGCATGAGCGCGGGCTCAAGGGCTATATCACCTTGAATACCCTCGTGTTCAGCCAAGAGCTGGAGGCAGTTCAAGAGTATCTGGAGCAGATCATATCCGCCGGCGCTGACGCTGTGATCGTTCAGGATATCGGCGTTCTCCGGTTGATACGCAGCCTCTCTCCCGATTTCCCAATTCATGCCTCCACGCAAATGAGCATCACCTCCGCAACGGGGATCGACTTCGCCGAACGGATGGGAGCCTCTTTGACCGCACTGGGACGTGAATGCTCCGTAAAAGAAATTGCCCTTCTCCAACAACAAAGGCTGAATAATAAGCCCGGAGAACCTCCTCAACAGCTACCGCTTGAGGTTTTTATCCATGGGGCGCTCTGCCTCAGTTTCTCGGGGCAGTGCCTCGCCAGTGAAGCCTTGGGAGGACGCTCCGCTAACCGAGGAGAATGCGCACAGCCTTGCCGCCTACCCTACCAGCTCATTCGCAATGGCGCGGAATATCCCCTGGGCCCCAGGCGGTTTCTGGCCAGCCCCAAAGACCGAATTGGTCTGGAACATCTTCCGGAGCTCATCCAATCCGGAGTCTCCTGCCTTAAGATCGAAGGAAGATTAAAGAGTCCCGCCTATGTGGCGAGTATCTGCCGTATCTATCGCCAAGCAATCGACAAAGTCTGGGAGACGCTCTCTGCAAATCAATTTGACCTGAGCTCCTGCCAAAGTGAGCTGAATGAATTTTCACGCCGCAAACGCTACGAAATGGAGATTATCTTCTCCCGAGGCCTGAGCAGCGGCTGGCTCCTGGGCACGGACAACCAGAAGCTATGTCACGCGCACTTTTCAGGCAATCAGGGTTTCCTTCTCGGGGAAGTCTCTCATATCGAAAACAACCAGACCCTTTGGATTAAATCCCATACTCACGTTAAGCCCGGCGATGGAGTCGCTTTTATCAACCCGGCCTCTTACCAAACCGCGCAGGCCGGCAGAGTCTATCACACATTCTCAGACGATAATCAACTTCTGGGATTAGAGTTCAGCAACGAGACCTTTAATCCTCGCCAGGTTCGCCCCGGCGATCTGGTTTATAAAACAAGCGACCCGGAGCTTGAGCGGGAACTGGCTCAAAGCTATACGCAGGATAAAATTTTCTACCGCCGCCCGGTTGAAATAACGGCTGAAGGCTCTATCGGCCAGCCCATGAAGCTGACGATGACCGACGAGCTGGGGAGAACTGTGCAGACTCTCTCCTCAATGCCGTTGCAACAGGCTCACTCGCAACCCTTATCGGAGGAAAAACTGAGTAAACAATTGGAACGGCTCGGAGACACCCCTTTCTACCTGAAAAAACTCCACTTTCTGCTCTCTTCTCCCTGTATGATTCCGGTGAGCGAACTCAACAGGATGAGGCGTGACCTCTCTGAACAACTCATCCAGCTGAGAAAGAAGCGCCCCAATTGGACAATACAAAAAGAGCCGCATCTGATTGCCTGTACAAAAAAAACGGAGGCTCTCCCCAACTCCCAACCGGAGCTGATCGTATTAGTACGCAATTCTGAGCAGATGGAAGCAGCTCTGGAAGCAGGAGTCCAAACTATCTACTGCGATTTTGAGGATTTAGAGCTCTATCCAAAGGCAGTTTCCCTGATCAAATCCGCTCACTCACTTCACCAAGAGAAACGCCCCTCTGTCTATGTCGCTCCTCCCAGGATGTTCAAGCCCGAGGAAGAACATTTCCTCAAGCTCACTCTGAATTCGGGAGCCGATGGGTATCTGGTCCGCAACTATGACCACCTGGATTACTTCAAAAGCTACCCTTGCAGAGGGGATTACACACTCAACGTCGCCAATCATCTGAGTACCGACTACTTTTTACAGCAAAAGGGGCTCCAATCGCTCACTCTCTCCTACGATCTCAATTTAAAACAAATCGCCTCTCTCTTACGTCAAAGCTCTCCGGAACGTTTTGAGTTTACTTTGCATCAGCGAATGCCGATGTTCCACACGGCCTTTTGCTTTTTCTGCGCTTACCTGACGAATAAACCGGGCTATCCACAATGCGGAAAAATCTGCGAAAAAGGGTCGCTTTCTTTAAGAGACCGGGTCGGCGTGACTCACCCCATTCTGGCAGATGCCTGCTGCCGAAATACCGTCTTTAACGGGCGCATTCAAAGCGCTTGCGAATCATTTACAACCCTCAGGCAACTGGGCATTACAAGGTTCCGAATTGAGTTTCTGAACGAATCCCGTCCGGAAACACTCCAGGTGATACGTCTTTACCAATATCTTTTAAATGAAAAGCTTCCGGCTGAAGAAATTTGGAGCAATCTCAAAAATCTCGGTTTTTCTCTGACTCGAGGAAGTTTAATAGCCCCAGAACCTTAGAGCAGGAGTTTCCTCCCCTCCTCTGCCGTTTGGGCGGTTAAAAAAAACAAAATCCGGCTCCCCCATGGTTGGCATGAAGACTGCTATTACCCCCAGCGTGATGAGCGCGAAAGTGCAACAGATCAGCAGCGGAAAAGTGCCAATGTCGATACGTCGACGCTGGTACGTCTTCCGTCGCGAATTTTTGCCCGGACTCGCTTTCACCTGTTTAGTTGTTTTTACTCTCCTCTTTTGGAAGGCCTATTTATCGCCCGTTGTACAACCTCAAAATGTGCGCGTGGCTGCAAAAATGGGCAATGATTCCATAGCTAAAGAACCGGTAGGTCGAGCTGCCGTTTACGGCCCTATGGGATTCATCAATGAGTAGTCTTACCTTCTGCCTTTTAGGTAAGATGCTCCCAGGGAGGTGTCAAGACGAGAAGAGTAATTTGTTTGCGTAGTAGTGTATTATGAATGTGCTATCCTTCGGGGTAGCACATCTTTTTTTAGGCGCAAAAGTATTTCCTTTGTAGTCCACAATAATCTTGTGGCGCATGAAGAGTGTGATAAAGTCAGGCCCCGGGAGGTTGCTCCGAACCCTGTTATCATATAAAAAAGTGAGCAAAGCCTCTCCAAAACTTCTTTCTGCGAAAGTGAAAACGCTCTATCAGACCAGTATTCTTCCAAACGGAATCACTGTAGCCAGTGCTTCGATGCCTCAAATGGCAAGTGTCTGCTTGGGCATCTGGGCAAAAACCGGCAGCCGCTACGAAAGCTTACCGGACCAGAACGGTGTCAGTCACTTTATTGAGCATCTTCTCTTCAAAGGAACCCCAACTCGTTCAGCACTAAAAATTTCCGAAGATATTGAAGGTATCGGAGGCACCTCAAATGCCTTCACCGCAGAAGAAAACACCTGCTATTTTGCCCGTTCGCGCGGTGCCCATTTGGAGCAGCTCATGGATGTCCAAATGGATATGTACTGCCATTCAGTTTTCAATCCCGAAGAAATCCGAAAAGAACGGGAAATTATCTGTGAGGAGATTGACATGATCTACGATCAACCCTCTCAGTACGTACAAGAGCTCCTCAACACCCTCCAATGGCGTGATCATCCTCTGGGCCGCCCCATTACCGGAACCGAAAAAGGTCTTCAGAAAATACACCGCAAAAATATCCTTCAGTATTTTCAACAGCATTACGTCGCCAACAACACCTGGATTATTGCTGCCGGCAATGTGAGTCACGAAAAACTGGTGCGTCTGGCGCGGAAATACTCAAAGCACATTCCTACAGGCCCCCTCAACCAATACATTCCCTTTGTCTCTCAGCAGAAAGAAGCACAAGTCCTCTGCGTTGAACGAGATGTGGATCAAACACAGTTTGCGTTGGGGATTCGCACCTTTGCCCGCTTCCACCCTTCCCGCTATGCGCTCAGAATGATTAATACGCTGGTGGGGGAAAACTCCAGCTCTCACCTCTTCCAGGTAATCCGCGAAGATGAAGGCCTGGCCTACTCCATCGGCAGTTCTTCCAGCGCATTTTATGACATTGGAGACTTGGTCATCTCGGCCGGCGTCGATGAAAACAAAGTGGAAAAAACGGTTAAAATCATTTTGAAAGAGCTCAAACGCCTGGCCGAACGCCCCCTGAGCAAAGAAAAACTCAAACATGCCCAGGATTACATTATCGGTCAGCTGGAGCTCAGCCTCGAAAGCACGGAAAACCAGATGATCTGGCTGGGAGAACAACTCCTGAGTGGTGGAAGATTCGCTTCGCCCGAAACCATCAAGCGGGGTATTTGCAAGACAACCGCCGAAGAAATACAAAAAATACTTCAGCAGATTCTCTCCCCGGAGCGCTACAACATGACCATCGTAGGCCCACACCAAAACTCAGATTCTCTGAAGAATATCCTCCAGAAATCCGCCTAAGGCAGGACCAGGAGAGCTGATAAATCAACCTGCCGGAGGGGCTGGGCTACCCTCATTATTCCATTTTATAGATTCTCTCCATCAGCTGCCACTTCTCATCAGCAGTAGCATCAGCTGAGGCCTTCTGGAATTTAGAAACCGTCGCCTCCCACTCGGCCTGACGCGGCAGAGAGCCCAGCTTCTTCATCGCTGCATCGTGATCAAAATCAGGTTCTGTATCCATAATCATGAAAAGCGTCGTCCCCAGAAGGTAAATCTCCATATCCACTATCCCGACGGCCTTCATCCCCTCGGAAATCTCGGGCCACGTCACTCCTGAGGAGTGGAGCCGGCAATACTCGGCGATGAGTTCAGGGTCGTTTTTGAGCTGGAGTGTTTTGCAGTAGCGTTTGTAAGGCTTCATAGAATTATCTCTTCTTTCAAAATCAAGGCTGTTTCCAGGTAATTGACATCGCATCTCCCAGACCTTCACTCTCTGCCGAAAGCAGCTCGGCATTGGGAAGCGTCTTCAAGATAGTCGTCATGGCATCTTTCTTCTTTTCAAGCTCTTCGAAATAACGCTTCATCATACCGCGAAAGCGCACCGCACCATTGAGGCAGAGAAATCCACCGGTTCGTAAAAGAGGCCATAGTGTCTGGAGATAATCTTCGTTGCGGTCCCGGTCTGCATCCAGAAAGATCAAATCAAAATTTTTCTTTAGCTTTTTAACTTCCTGATGTGCATCTCCTTCCAGGCAAGTCACGATGGAGTCCACACCGCAATCGCGCATGTTTCTCTTGGCCTCAAGCACCCGCATTCGGTCAATTTCAATCGTAGTCAGCTTTCCACCTCCTTGCGCTTCCAAGGCCGTTGCCATCCAGAGAGTGCTGTATCCCTTGTAAGTGCCGACTTCCAAAACCCGGTAAGCATGGCTCATCCGGATTAATAGATGGAGCAGATGCGCATTTTCCCGAGTATTATTCAGCCCGGTCAGGAGCCGCTCAGCCTCCATACTCCGCATGAGCTCTTTTCGCGCCGCGGCTTTCATGGGGTCAACAGAGGCTCTCCTTGATGAACTGGCGGAGGCAGCCTCCCCGCTCAGGGGCAGTGAACCCATAGCCCCCATCCATGCAAGAAAAGCACCGCCGGAGACTCCAAGAAATTCTCGACGTTTCAAGCGCTTCATTTAAGGGACCAGTTCCAGCACTAAGTCATCCAGATAAAAGGACGCCGTAGTATTTTCCAAAGCACAGAAACCCAACCAGCGGGCCCTATTCCACTGCGGATTACAGGGCAGGTCCTGGAATTCCTTCTGGCTTCCGTCAGGAAGGGTTACTTTCAGACTCCACTTGCCTTGAGCCTTATCTCCCAGAGGCGCCAGTATTTCGATTCCGACCCACTCTTCATAGGGGCAATCCAATAGCTTTTGATCCTGCACATTCAGGCCCCCATTTTTGAAGAGAAGACTGGGGCCCACCAAATAGGGGTTCCCCTCGGAGCGTATCTCATTGTGAGCCACCACATCCTTGCCCAAGCGGATTTTATAAGAAAACTTCAGTGTTCCCTGCGTATAGCGGGGATCAAAGTAAAAATGTGGATTAAAAGTATTCTTGAGCTCAGGATTATCCCGAACCAGTAACGAATACTTTCCGCTGACGGCTTGTTGGTCACTTAAGCCTACCAATCCGCTTTTATCTTCCTCATGAATCGAGGTAATCCCCTTCAAAATACTGATTTGAGGATTCTCAAAATCTTCTTTGAAACTCAAGGGAGGAGCTTCATATACCTTTCCAAACCCAGGATATTGGAGAGATTTTGCCAAAGCAATCCACTCAGGGTTCCCCTGTACTCCGGACATTGTAATATCAAAGGCCTTGAAACCGATTTTCTCTGCGGGCGAGCCTTTTTTCAGACGGAAGTCTCTTTCCTGCACATTTTCAAAAAGCGGGTTCGCGATCAGAGAATCTTTGTCCTTGCCGCTGGCTTTCCACTCGTCAAAGGTTTTCCCCGCGAAATCTATCGCGTTACTGGAGACGTTCCAATAGAGGTTATGGTTCATCTTCACTTTTGCGCCGGCTGCCCAGCCGCCATATCCCAGGAGCCTGCCTTTGTCAAAAACAACGATGTTATTCTCAAAGATAAAGGAGGTATGTTCCTCAGAACGGGTTACAGCGATCTGTCCCTCTTCGCTGAAAGCAAAGATGTTGTTGCGAACCGTATTTTCCCGTCCATAGTGCTGATGGAATCCACCGTCCTTGGTGTTATAAACCAAATTGTCATCAAGTAGCATTCCCGCAGTTCCTTCATCGGGATAAAGCCCCCAGCCGCCATATGCACTGGAGTAGATGTCATGAATGTGATTGCCTCTAAGCACGGTACCGGCAGAATTGCCCAAGGTGTAAATACCACCCATATCGCTCAGTATTCGATAGCCGATATGGTGAATATGGTTATAGGCGACCAAGTTCCGTTGTGAACCACTCTCTGCATATCCCCAGACCCAGCCGACTGATACGCCGGTATACATGTGGTCGGAAATTTCATTGTGGGTGATTCGATTATCCGAACTCTGCCCAATCCAGACACCGGTGGCTGATGGATGGACACGTCCACTGCTTTGAATAATGCAGTTATCAATCGTGATAAAGCCGGTTCGTTCGTTCTCCGGCCTGTTTTGCGTCTCTCCAATACGGATTGCGGTGGCTCCGATATCAAAAATGCGACTCGAATTCACAGAGCAGCGGACCGAGTCTTCCTTGATCCAAAGGCCTACATTGCCTGTATGTTCAATAGAGCAATCGTTGAAAAGAACGCTCTCAGCGCTATTGAGGAGAAGGGTTGACTTCTGGCAATTCATTGCCGCCTGTCCCGGAGGGACACCCTCGGGAGGCGTCTGAAATTCTGTGTACTTGAAATTAATATCGTTAAATTCCAGGAATTTGACCCGATTCTTCCCCTTTTCACCGGCAACTTCCAACAGAGACTCCAGTCTGGGATAAACGAATTCAGAAGTGGTGACATCTTCACCCTCCAGTGGATAATAGTACAGCCAGCCATCCCGATCCAGAAACCACTCCCCGGGAGCATTCAATGCTGACTTGCTGTTTTCCAGATAATAAAGGCTGTCACGAACCATCATATTGTGGGGCTGCATTTTTCTCCCCTCAGCGGTCAGGACGCCCTGAGCCGGGTCTGCCGACGTAAGCCACTCGCGAGTCGAATCCCACTTGTGAATAACATGGATTTGCACATCTTTCAAATCCTGCTCTGAAAGGCCTTGAAGAGAGCCGGCAATGGCAGGGTCGATCTTGAAGGTATGAAGCTTCAATTCTTTACCGGGAATGTCAGTTTCACTGACTCCCTGCAGGCGGTCAAAACTCCAATAATCCGGAGTCCGGGCCCTCACAGCCCGCTTACCATTCACCCATAACTGCTCAAACCTTTTCCCCTCCTTGAGTTCAACTTTCGCCTTCCAGACACCGGGGATGCCTGCATCCTTTTCCCAGTTCAGGGTCAAAGCCGAACCGCCGCTCAGCACCACTTCTCCTCCGCCGGTGGCCATGTATCTGACCGGAGCCTCTTCGGATATCCCGGAATCTTCATGCGTGAAAACAAGTTTCTGATTCAGCTCATAAACACCCGGATTCAAGTTAATGGTTACAGACTCTTTGGGATTAGCCGTGCGGAAAGCCCGAGCAGCCATCTGAGCCTTTTGGACCGTGGCAAAAGGCTGTGAAGTTGTGCCCGGCTGAGCATCGTTACCTTCCGGAGATACATAAAAATCAGCTCCGAAAAGTGTGCAAGTCCCCAGGCTGAATAATGTCAAAACTGGAAAAAACTTCTTCATCTCTGATCCTATATTTTTGGGTTCAGTACAGGTTAAATGATTAAAGGTATTTACTTAATATCGGTTTGAGTTTCTCTACCCATTCTTGCGGCCAACATTCTCTGGCGGTAAAAATGGCGTTCTTTAGTGCCGAATGGCAAGGCCAGTTGGCTTCCAAGGGAATTTTGGAGACTGTTTTTCTGAGAATGTCCTTGGCCAAAATAATATTTTTGGAGAAGTTCTCCATGATCATCTCCAAGGTTACATGATCCTCGGTGACGTTCCAACTGTCATAGTCTGAAACCATGGCAATGGTCGTGTAGGCAATTTCCGCTTCTCGTGCGCAACGGGCTTCGCCCATATTTGTCATGCCGATCACGCTATGGCCTTCGTTGTGATTGCGTATGGATTCGGCTCGGGTACTGAAAGCGGGTCCCTCCATATTCACATAGGTCCCGCCCAAGTGAACCCGGGCATCAAGCGTTTGGGTCACTTCATATACGATCCGGCTCAGCTCCATACAGATGGGCTCCGCAAAAGCGATATGGGCCACGATGCCATTCCCAAACAGGGTCTGATTTTGAGTCGTGCGTAAATGGTCGATAAATTGGTCAGGCAAAACGACATCGCAAGGTCTGAACTCCTTTTGCAGGGAACCGACCGCCGACACACTCAATATCCACTCAACGCCCAACTTTTTAAGAGCAAATATGTTCGCTCTGTGGTTGAGATCGCTGGGCAGTATCCGGTGTCCCCTCGCATGTCTGGGAAGAAATGCCACGGACCTGCCATCAAGCTTGCCCGTTAAAATCTGATCTGAAGGGGGACCAAACGGTGTTTCTACAGTGATCCACTCCTGTTCCGACAAGCCCTCCATATCGTAGAGCCCGCTGCCGCCAATAATTCCAATTCTCTTGCCGCTCACCGCCCCTGACTATAGGGCAGACAACCCGGTACTGCAAGCCAAACCTGACTTAGCGGCTCACCCAAAACGCCTTAAAACGGGCATCAGAGTAAGTTTCAGCTCTGATGCCGTAAGATGTTTTATATTGAGCTCTTAGAGTTTTTAGAGAGTCGGGTACTCCCAAGGTCCTCTATACCTGCGTTTGAGTAGGGAGGCTGCCTCCAGGTCGTTGGCAAAAGAGAGCTTCTGCGCATCCCAGTTAAGACTGCGTCCCAGTTTCAATGAGATCATGGCCAACAGACAGCTTGCTGTGGCATTGTATATATCCTCAATATCGGATACCGGCTTCTTTTTGGATTCAATACAGCTCAAGAAGTCAGCCCAGTTTTCCTTGATGTTTTGTTCATCGGGCTTGTGGAGCTGAGAAGCCATGCGGATAGGCTCAGATCTATTCACCGGATAAAACACCCAGCCGTTAATCCATCCCAAGTGAAGGACGCCTTCAGTTCCATAAAAATAGCAACCAACCTCTTCGCCTTTGCATTGATTGTTCCCGGCAAACTGACGATGCTCCCAGTAAACATTCACTCCCTCTTCATATTCGAAAGTCGCTATCTGGTGATCAGGGGCATCCGTAGTCTGCTCCGTCTCGTTCAGAATGACGGGTCCGCGAACCGGGCGACCGCCCATCGAGAAAATACGCTTGAGCTGCTTGAGGTCAAGAATCCATTGAATCTGATCAATCCAGTGAATTCCCCAGTCTCCCAGTTGTCCATTAGCAAAATCCAGGTAGGAACGGAATCCGCGAGGGTGAGGACCGCCGCCCCAGGGATTATTGACATCCCCGGCGAAAGGTCTCAGCGGGGCCGGACCGCACCACATATCCCAATCCAACGTTTTCGGCGGTTCGGCATTTTTTTGAGGTCTTTCCGGACCTCCTCCGTAATTTACAAAAGCTTTTACCAGCCCAATCTTACCCAGCTTGCCTGAGCGAATAAACTCTCTGGCGCTGATGTTATGTGGAGAAACCCTGCGATGGGTCCCCGATACTGCCACTCGGTCCGCAGCACGTGCAGCCTTCACCATGGCCGCCCCTTCCAGGAGAGTATGGCTGATCGGTTTCTCTACATAAACATGGGCCCCGTGTTTCACGGCCTCGATAAAAACCAGAGGATGCCAGTGGTCCGGAGTCGCCACGATCACGATCTCCGGTTTCTCTTTTTCGAGAAGCTCCCGATAGTCGCCATAGGTTTTGGGAGTGTCTCCGGTAAGTGTTTTCACCTTCTCAGCGGCTGCGTTCAAGAAGCGCTGATCCACATCGCAAAGTCCCACCACCTTGGACTGACCGCTGGCCATCGCTTCGCCCAGGATGTTCATTCCCCACCAGCCGGTTCCGACCAAAGCTGTCTTGTACTTTTTAGCAGGAGTATCCGCCTTGATGTAGGGCATGGCCGACAGAGTCGCACCTGCCAAAACAGTGTTTTTTATAAAATTTCTCCTATTCATAGCATGAAAACAATCGTTCACGATTGTGCAATCACAACCGGCAAGAGTCAAGGTCTTCCCTCCTGTTTTTTGATTTCGGGATTTTCTCTTTTAAAGAACCAGATATATCCGGTAATGATGAAAATTACATGATCTAACCGACTTTATAGAATACAGTCCCCTTTTACGGAGTCATTTCTATCCGATACCAACCGGAGGCGTTGGCGGTGGCCGGCTGAGACACCGTGACAGAGAGTTCTCCGTCTGCACCCGGGCGCATCGGCTCACCCTCCGGAAACCATTCTTTCAAATCAATACTGCTCTGCAACTGGTAACTCTTCCCTTTTACTCCAAGCCAAACAACGGAAGGCTGAGAGTCTTCACCCTCAAAACGGGTAAAAAGCTTCAAATTCGAGGCCGGATTCAAAGGATCCGTCCCTGCCCAAAACTCATCCCGGTCGCAGAGTCCATCCCCGTCGCTATCTTCCTTTTCCTCTCCCGGAGAGAGTAATTTCTCGAAAAAGTATTCTTCCCATTCGTCGGCTATTTGATTCTTATTCTCGTCATTGAGGGAGTAAACGCCTTCGAAGAGAACGCTCCCAGCTTCCGGTGCCAGCGTTTTGGTTTCACTCTGAGGCGTGATATGCCAGGGGACCTCCTCCCAACTCAAAGTATAATCGCAGTCGGTCGGGATAAAGGCGCTATAGGATAAGCCTCCGCCAGACAAATCGAAAAGCGGATCTTCTGCTGAGCTCAGCTTCCATTGTCCGGCTGAGAGATTACTCACCACACGAAACTCTCCTTTCCCGGAGTTTTCGACGTGGACCGAGACATCATCTATATACCATCCGGGTATCTGATCTGAGCCAATCGACAGGAAATTATAATACCATTGGAAACGAACCGTACTCCCAGCCCACTTGCTTAAATCTACTTCCACCTCTTCCCATTGTCCCCCTGTCGAATCATCCGCGAAAGAGTCCAACGTCACCCAGTTAAGTCCGTTATCCGCGGTAATGGAAAGCTCTCCCGCATTTAGAAGCACGAACTCTTCCCAGGTAATCATGTCGTAGGCTGTCATGAAACTCAGTGTGGCCTGAGTACCTTCAGGGATATAGAGAGCAGGACTGAAAAGGGCCGCTATGGAAACCTCATCACGATTTGCCTGAAGATTAATTCCATAACAAGAGCTCCCTGAGTATGCTCCGGGAACAATATTTGCAAGCGCCGGGCTGGGTGTGCCTCGTTCCCATATACTAGCGTTGCCCCAATCCAGGGTGGATTCGTCACTCATGGTCAGCCAGAGTGAATTCTCCGTTTCAAAATCATCTTCCCATGGCAAAGAAAGCGGTGCAGGAGTCTTCAAAAGATAGAGTTTGCCCGCGTTATCGTCAGAACCGGTATTCTTAGCCGCATCGCGAGAGCTGACCCGGAAATAGTAAACCTTATCCGGCAGTAATTTCGTGATTGTGAGAGAATGCGTATAGGTAAAAACCTCATTGTAAACCGAGCGCCCCAGAGAGGGAGTCTCGCCAAACTCGACTAATGAATCAGACATCTCATCCGTCAACCAGGATATCTTCCCATCCATATAATCCAGCTCGATGGAGGTCTCGCTGATGGTTGGAGCAATGGTGTCTATTTCCACTTGAATCTTCTCGGTTCGGCCCTGTGATTCATCGAGATATTCTGCATAGAGGAAATCACCATCCGCCGCCCGCAGATATTCCTCTGAAGGCATCTGGTCGAGATCCTTTAGCGCGACAAAGCCTCGGAATACTCCCGGATAAACTGAGGGCAAAAGCATGAGCTCGCGCTTCTCAGCATCTGAATCGGTATAGACCTGTATGGCAACCCCATCCCTCCCGGCTAAATCCGAATCAGCCAATTCAATCGTCGCCAGCGAGGGAACCGTATAAGCCGAATCAGTGAAAGCAAGGCTCCCATAACCATCGAGTCCCGGGCACAAAAATTGAAGCACACGCCTGAAAATTTCCACTCGGTTATTGGGAAAATCTCCCTCCATCGGGATGGCATCTATCGGGAAACTGAAAAACACGGTACGGCCGGAAGTTGCCTCCACAGAGCTGGACGGGTATTGAACACCGACCGCTCCAAGCTCTCCGTGAAAAACTGCAGATGCACCCTCCCCCGCAACGAACGTATCCGACAAATCAGGCCCCAGCTCATAGAAATCTGAAATCCTCGGGAACTCCGAATAATCCAGCCAGAGATCGACCGAGTTGCCAATGGAGCTGCCCGGCACTCCCAAAATGAAAGGTGCTTCCGTATCCTCGGTATAAGAAGCGACATGCAGAACCTGATTCTGAAAAGCGGGACTTCCCCAGCTCAGTATCTCCATTGAGGAAAGGAAAAAAGCCCCACCTCTCTGAACATAAGCGACAATGGCCTCCAAATTTTCCGCCGGAATCAGATAGGAGCTCACCAGGTCCAGATAGTTCATGTCATTGAGCCTCCAGATTACTGCATCATAAGCAATCAAATCCTCCAGTAGCGGCAGTGAACCCATCTCATCCAGGCTCCAGAGCTCATATCTGTAGCCCAGCGCATCCAATGGATCCGTGTAACCGCTTAAAGGCGGAGGAATAATTTCAAAGCCGAATAATTCTCCCGAACTCATGGAGCTGACTCCATCCACCAGCAGGATGCTGGCAGATTTTTCTACCTGGAATGTAAAATACTCTCCGTTATTATCCTCAATCGTCACGTTTCCGGCCTGGTCCACCGCTTCAATCAGATAATAGTACGCACCCTCCTGCAAACCTGATAAATAGAACTCATGCTCCAAGCGATAACCGGGCACAGTCACCTCTTTATCCAAGACCCGGTCAGAGCCATAACGAATCGTTATTTTGCTGAGTGTATCAGTCTCCAGATAAATCGTGGTCTTCCCAAAAGAAAACCAGGATTCCTGGGCAACTACCTGCGGCGGCATCGAGTCCGTCAGGGCTGTTGCCGTAATAATCGCCTCCGGATGGGCATCGTGGTAAGTCGCGATAATCATCTCACCATCCAAAACAGGAAGCATGTCATCCTCTAAAATAATATCCACCAGTGCATTTACCGTTCTCAATTTCCCGGCAAATCCCGATCCGCCTATCGGGAGCAAATCGAGCTTTCTGCCCTGAGGAAATGAATCCGAGGTTACCGTGACAGTGACTTTATCTTTCGGGTCCAAATCCGCATCATACAAGGTAACGAGAATATTATCCCAGTCGCGGTAGAACCCCCGATCCATCAAAAGGATTCCTCGGCTGGGCAACGGGGTCGGCTCGGAACCCTCCAGACAAATCAGGTTTTGCTCGCTCTCAATGGCGAGATCGCCCGCAATCACCAGCGAGAAATCCTGATCAATTTCCGCTGTATCAGTTCTGGCATCCTCCGACACCCGAAACGCTGAGACACTCACCTTGTACATTCCGGGCATTGGTTCTGGCAGGTAAAAACCTTCCACGTTGTTTCTGCGGTCGGGAGAAGAGCCTGGGATTGAACCCCCGTTCAAAAACTGGTTGCCGTAATAAACCATTCCATCCGGAGCGATGACCTGCAAATCCAGATCATTCACCAGCGATAAAACCGCCGAGGGCAATCCGGGCACGTCCGTATAAGCCATCGTTATTTTGAGAGGCTTTTCCGAGTTTTTTATAAGGATATCCCGGCTCCACTGCTCTCCCTGGCGGAGCAAAACAGACTGGTTTTCGCAAAGAAAAATCCGGTCTGATCCGATGACCTCTGGCAGCCAGAGCCGTCCCCATCCTTCATCATTATTAGGAACCGGACGTGTGCCATAGTCATCGTTCATATCCGTCGCTGTACTGATCATGAGCGCTTTCAGTAAAGAGGGAGAAGGGCTTTGCTCTCCACACATTTCCCGAAAATATTGAATAATGACCGCAGCAGCACCGGTAGCCAGAGGGCTGGCCATACTCGTTCCGCCCATATAAGTATAGTGATCATCAATCCCAAGCCACTCGTTACCTTCCGGTGCCGAGGAAGACCGAGTCGAGGATATCCAGGTTCCCGGAACCACAATATCAGGTTTGTAGCGCCCATCCTCAGTTGGTCCACGACTGGAAAAATCAGCCATGGCATCTATCCCATCCTCATAAATATAGAGCACTTCGCGAGCACTCTGGCTGGCACCCACCGTAATGACGTTCTTGCCGACACCCGGTGTGATGAGGGTCTGAGTACCCGGCCCGCTGTTGCCAGCAGCAAAAATATAAGCCATTTCCTGACTCCCCTCTGCCTGAAAATCCGAATCCCTCACCAATCCGTCATACTCGGCTGCATAGCTGTCATAGCGGCCACTCTGCTCCGCACCCCAGCTGTTGTTGACGACGCTCACCCCTTCGCGATACGCATCTATAGCCAGTTGTTGGAAGTCTTCCGTCAGAAACAAAGAACCCGTTTTATCGATTATTCTCTGAGCAACCAGTTTTGCACCCGGCGCTGTGCCCAGTCCGAAAAGATAACCATCATCGTTGACCGTACCCCAGCCCAACATCCCGTTAGCCACCACCGAACCGGCCACATGAGTCCCATGTCCATGTTCATCAGCAGCCGAAATCACGTCGCCGTAGAAGAAGAGAGCTTTAATTTGGTCATTCAAATCCGGATGGAGAAAGCCCAGTTTACCCGAATCCATCCCCGTATCCGCAACGGCCGTCACCACTCCGCTGCCGTCATAACCGAGATCTTGTGCAAAAGTGAGATGCCCCGCCCCGCTGTCTCCCTCAATAATTTTGGCGGCCACCTCACCAAGCAGCTTCGGCTTTGCGGCTGGCTCTATCCAGAGAATATTGGGGTTCAAAATAAGCTCCTCGAGGACCATTCCGGTTGCCAGACCGTTTAAAAAAATCGCATTCCCCTGCTTCCCCGTTTGGCCCGGGGAGTGAATCAGTTTCTTCAGACTCTCAATTTCCTCTTCAGAGGTATCCTGAGCCAGAATCACACGGATTTTCTGAGGCGTCCCGGAAAGATTCCATCCCGGAATGTCCGTGATGCTTTTCAGTATTTTATATTCAGGCTTGTATTCCCCGCTCCAGACAACGAGCTCGGATAAAAGAGAATCATCAGAGGAGGCTGCCGCCTCGACTTTTTCAGAGGGCAGCACCCTGCAAATCCAGCTGTTATCGGGCAGATAGCGCAGAGGCTCAATCCCCTGTTTTTTTAAAACCGCTCTTTCAAGTTCGGTAAGAGGTGCGTTAAAGGTAAAAATTTGCAGAGCTCCCTGAGAGCTGCTTGAGGGCCGGACCTGCCGGATGGCGTTAAAACTCGAGGCGCTTTTATCCGCCTTCAAGGTCGCATTTCGAAGGAGAACATCGGCAGGTAATTTCGCACCCATGCTGAACAAAATCAGCATACCCAAGACCCAAAGAATTCTCCTTGTGGAAAGGTGTGTTAACAAACGCACTCTCATGTTCAAATTATACTCCGCAAAAACGCCTATTGCAAACGGAGAAAAAGACACCGGGGGCAAGCGCTTGAAACACTTACCCCCGGTACTATTAAGTATTTTTGTTTAAAACAACCCTCTCTTATGCAGAGAGAATCTCGTTGACCTTCTTCATGACTTCAAAGGCATCCGCCACGTAGAGAACATCGGTTTTACCCCGAGCCCATCCACAATTAGCATCCATATTGACCGCACGGCGCTCAGTTACGAAACGCCATCCAACGACATGAGGCTCCTCACCGTGGCAGCAAGTCGCCAGACCCTTGGAATGGCGGGGCGTACTGCCCGTCTGCCCTACCTGGTTCAGGTGAGTCATGAAACTCAGAACGGCATTTCCTTCTCCGGATTGATCCACCAGAGATTTCGTGCTTCCCAGAGAAGCCTGTGCCTTGCCGAGGAAATCTAAAATTGCCTTTTCAGCTTCTCCAGCATGAATCTGCCCATCCGCCTGCTTCTTGGTCCAGCCGGCTCCAGCCACAAAGAGCAACTTCGCATCCGGGCGGATCGTCTGGGCCGTTCCTGCAGGGTATTTCAAACCCAAAACCTTTGTTCGTTTGGCAGCATCCGGCAGAGCGACAGAAAGCATCTGCACCTGTACTGAGCTCGCGCTGAAAGCCTGGGGTACCACGTTGCCCGGCTCCAAACCCATGACCCAGGGACGCTGCGGACGACTGAAACAAGCCTCCATGCGCTGACGATAAAACCAGCGATTAGCCAAAACCTTGCCCTCTTTTGCTGTTACAGAGGTAATATGCGTATCGGCACGACCGCCCAAACGCATCGCCAGAGCAGACAACACCCGATTGGCCCGGCTGCTGCCGGGGACCAGGATGACGGTTGCCTGACTCTCTTTGAGTAAAGCTTCAGCCGCAGGCAGATCGCTTGAATAACGGGCGAAAGCGAAATCCTCGCCTTCTACTCCGTAAAACTTGGCCGCGCCGCTACCGCCCAGAGTATTGGCCGCTTCCTGGACTTTTTCACCTATCAAAGCCACTTCCCAGGAACAGCCCAAAGATGCCGCTAAGTTAGCTGCAACAGTCGCGCCTTCCGCCAAAAGTTTGGAGGAAGCCTGATCTGCAAAACCTAATAATAAAATCTTTTCCATTCTACCGCCTCCGTTTACTTCTTGATCCATTCCACAATTTCACGCGCAATCTCATCCGCCGGCATATCCTTGACGATCCGGGTGTCGCGCAACTGCTTGGGCAAACTCACGGAAACATATTCCACACCGTCCAGGCCCACCTCTGCTTTAACAGCTTTCTGCAAAGCCGGCATAATTGAGCGCATATTCACCATGCCCACCTGTGGGTTGTTGGTCGGCTCGGGCAGGTTACCCGTAGCCCAACCCAATACCGCAGGCGCACCCGCGCAGAGACTCTCCTGATGGCAAGCTCCTTCCACGCGCTCTAAAACAGTGAAGGAACCATCTTCAAGGACTTTAATCTCATCAACGCCCATAAACTGATCGTGAATTCCTAAAGCATCACCTACCAATTGAAGCGTAGAACCGGCTCCACGAGAGGCTGATTCCCATCCGCCGAAAAGCAGAACGCGCCCCATATCCAACCCTGCAATGCCTTGAATCGCTTTCACCAGAGCTGAAGCGCAATCAACCGAACTCATGAATCCGCCCGCATTGCCTTCCACTGGTACAAAACTAAAAGCTGCCTTTTGAGCCACGCTCATCATCAGCTGCTGAAGTTTTGCCTTGGGTCCCAGGCTCACCAGCCAAACTTGGGAACCGGGAATCTGTTTCGCGAGATTAGCAGCCTCAAAAAGTGCATGCCCGGCCCAGGGGTCCAGTGCCGCAGGCAACATCAACTCATTTTTCAACGCAGGACCGCCGGGGGTAGAAATCGGCTCCAGAGTCTGAAGCGGATCCGGCACCAAGCTCCCGCAAACGATAATTTGATAAGCATTTGCCATATAATAAAATCTTTAAATAACTTCCTTCCTAAGAGCTGAATCTCTTTTCACCCGGCAGATCGACAAAAAACACCCGTCGGCTCACAGTTCAGCTATCGCAACCCAAAAATCAGAGCCAAACCGCTCTTTGAACTGGTCAGCCAATTTTTCCGCAGCACCCCGACCGGAAACCAAAGCAAACGTGGTAGACCCACTCCCGCTCATAAGTGTAACATCGGCTCCATGCTCCCTCAAGAACTTCTGATACTCGGCCAAAAGAGGATATTGAGGCAAAACAGGCGCTTCCAAAGAATTGTAAAATAGGGGTGCGCTTTCCGTGAGAGTCTTCCCTCTCAGCGCCGCAGCCAGCTCATCCACCCTGCCCGGTCGGCCCTTTTGATCCGAAGGATATCGGGCCAATTCTTTATATGCCCAGGCTGTGGACACCCCAAAACCGGGTTTTATGAGGATCATCCCCTTTCCTGACAGAGCAGATAAGGAGCTCAATATTTCCAGTTTTTCTCCACGCCCGCGACCGATAGCCGGCGCATCCTGCAGAAAAAAAGGAACATCCGAACCCAGCAAAGAGGCCAACCCGCTCAACTGCGTCTCTTCCAGCGGGTGATCATACTCCCGGTTTAGCGCCCTCAGGGTGAAGGCTGCATTAGCACTGCCAGCTCCCAGCCCCGCTTCCGCAGGTAAATTTTTGATCAGGTGAATATGCCCCTCGGGTTGAATCGCCGCTTTTTCAAAGAAGAGCATTGCCGCCCGATAAACCAGATTCGTCGGCCCGGTGGGCACGCGGTCCGTATTGCAGGTGAAACGGAAGGCTCCGCCGTTCCTCTCCAGCTCCAATTGATCAAAAATCGGTACGGGATAGAAAAGAGTCTCCAGGTCATGAAATCCGTCAGGACGGGGACCCAGAATATTCAATATCAGATTGACCTTGCAGGGGCTGGAGTATAAGGCCATAGAAATAACACAAGACGCCCGGCCGAGGCATCAACCAGGGACCGGGCGGTCTTTAGCAAAAGAGAAAACCTCTTTTATTTAAAAACACTGAAGCGGCTACCCGGGATAAACGGAACCACGTCTCCACGAGGGCCGAAACCGATATCAGAACCCGGATCCCACATGGTGTCCGCCATGGGGGTGGGGGTGTAGTTATCCGGATAGCGAGGATATGCAGGGTACATAAAACCCTTGTCATAAGGACCAAAAGGACTACTCACGATCTCAGCAACTCCAATACCCGTACGGGCCAGAGAGCGGCAAAAACCCTTCAGAAAACCTTTGGTCACACCGCTACGGCCATCCCAGACGGCCCCTTGCTCCATTTCATAACGCAGCTCTCCCCAACGAAGGAGTTCTCCCGTGTTGGATATGCCACGCCCCATCTTGGTAGCAGGACCCTCACATCCAGTGAGGACAACCGCACCCGCCAGTGCAATCACTAAAGGCAATGTTTTAACAGCACTCATCATAAACCGCGCTCATTAGAGCAGTAATACGCCCCCCTGTAAAGTATGTTTTTTCTTTTTCAGAAATTTTTATTTTGCCCCGCCGGCACCGAAATTTTACGGCAGCGGTTTTCGCCGAGAAATAACCTCTTGAGGCCTATTCAGGGGACATAATCCGGGTATACAGGGCTGCCCCAGACGACTTCCACGGCGGACATTAAATTGCAAAATGCAATATATAATGAAATAGCTATTGCATTTTGCAATCCCCCCGCTACCCTGAAGAAGGTTATGCAGAAAGAACTGCTGGATTGCATCCCGGATGGAATTTTCACGGTCGATAACAACTGGTGTATTCGCTCCTTCAACAAGGCTGCTGAACAAATCACCAATATTGAACAGGCAGAAGCGATCGGACGCCGTTGCTGTGACGTCTTCCGGACAAGTATTTGTGAAAGTGGCTGCGCATTGAAACGAACCCTCGCTACAGGTCAGCCCATCATCAATAAGGTTGTCTACATCGTGAATGCCAAAGGGGCAAAAATCCCGGTCAGTATCTCCACTGCAGTTCTCAAAGATGATCAGGGCAACATTCTGGGTGGGGTGGAAAGCTTCAGAGATTTACGGGCGGTCGAAGAGCTTCATCGTCAGGTTCAGGAACAAAATCAATTTGCCGGAATTATCGCTCACAGCCCAGTCATGCGCAAAATCTTTGACCTGCTCCCTGCTATCGCTCAGGGACAAAGCACAGTGCTCATTGAAGGCGAAAGCGGTACGGGAAAAGAGCTGGTCGCCAAAGCAATACATAACATGTCCAGGCAGCGATCCAAAAAGCTGGTGGCCCTCAATTGCGGCGCTCTCCCAGATACATTGCTGGAATCCGAGTTGTTTGGCTATAAAGCGGGAGCCTTTACCGATGCGCGTAAAGATAAACCCGGCCGTTTGGCTCTGGCTCAGGACGGTACCCTTTTTTTGGATGAAATAGGCGATATTTCTCCGGCCATGCAGGTCCGCTTACTCCGCGTCCTTCAGGAAAAAACGTATGAGCCGCTGGGCTCGCTCGAACCGGTAACGACCAACGCGAGAATCATGGCTGCAACCAATAAATCTCTGGAGAAGCTGGTTCGGGAAAACAGATTCAGGGAAGACCTTTTCTACCGAATCCATGTCATCCGAATAGAACTCCCATCTTTGCGCAAACGCAGAGAGGATATTCCCCTGCTGATCGAGCATTTCATCACCCATTTTAATTGCTTGCAGGGGAAAGATATTTGCGATGTCTCTCCCGATGTTCTGAGGCGACTCATGGAATACGATTTCCCGGGAAATATCCGCGAACTGCAAAATATCATCGAACATGCCTTCGTTCTTTGCCAGGGAGGTCTCATTGAAATGCAACATTTGCCCCCACAATTGCGCAGCTCTTCCGCAGCCGGGTCTGCACCAATCACCATCCCAATGACACTTAACGCAATGGAAGAAACGATGATCCATGAATCATTGAAACGCAACAAAGGCAACAAAACACGAGTCGCTAAAGAGTTGGGAATCAACCCCAGCACTCTCTTTCGAAAAATGAAGACCTCAAAAACTCGTCCGGATTTTTCTAATAGTGAAGAGGTTTAAAAGCATTGCATTTTGCAATACTTTCACCCGAATAAAGGGCACAAAACTTGAGCCTTTTTTATCGATTTAAAGATTTATAGTATTTTATAATATACTTATTATTAGATATTTATAAATATATTTTTCCCCTATTTTTTCGCTCCTGGCATCCTTTGAGCTCTTCCCTCTTCCGTGGTAGTTGGTATTCCAACTTGGATGGGGCGTGTTTCCCCTGTGCTGGATGTGGCGACTCGTTTTTGGATTGTTCACTGCGAGGAGAATATCCAGGTCAGTCATCAGGAGGTTCTTATTGAACACTCCTCGCCCAATTCGCTCGTGGCGGACCTGAGACACTCTGGTGTGGATATTCTGATTTGCGGAGCAGTCTCTCAGCCGTTATTGCAGGAATTGCTTCGATCTAAAGTACAGGTTTTACCACATATTTGTGGTAATATTGTTGAGGTGGTCTCGGCTTTTCTCGCAGACACACTTGACCAGCCAGAGTTTAAAATGCCGGGCTGTCGTGCGGATCACTGCTCCTTCCACCATGGCTACCGCCATCGTCATGGCCGCGGCCATAAAATTAGACATCAAAAAAATATATAACATGGATTTGCCAAAAAAATTAGATTCGCTCCAGATAACTGGGGAGGTGGCTCGATGAAATGCTCTTTAGATTGTATTCCCTGCCTTGTCCGTCAAAGCTTGATGGTCACTCGGATGGTCACATCAGACGAGGCCATTCAGGAAAAAGTCCTGCGTGAAACCCTCAGCTATGCCAGTAATCTGAATTTACGGCAGGCCCCTCTGCTCAGTCAATGGATATATCGACAAGTACGGAAATATACGGGGCAGGATGACCCCTATCTCCAAATCAAACGCGAATCCAATCGCATGGCATGGGAACTCTACCCGAAGTGGAAAGAAATAATTCTCAAATCCGATGCTCCCCTGGTCAATGCAGTACGCATGGCCATTGCAGGCAACATCATCGATTACGGAGTCAACGCGATCCTGAACACCTCGGATATTCCCTCCATACTGGAAAAATCCTATCACTCTCCCCTGATGGGTGATATCGGAGAATTCCTCAGTGCTTTAGCCAATGCCAAAGACATTCTCTATTTGGCCGATAATGCCGGAGAGCTGATCTTTGACCGATTGTTCATTGAACTCCTGAACCCGGAACATATCACCGTGGTGGTAAAAGCGGGGCCAGCCATCAATGATGCGCTGATGGAAGATGCACAGGCAGCGGGTTTAACCGAATTATGTCAGGTAATTGATAACGGCAATGATGGCCCGGGCACTCTACTCGATTACTGCAGTCCCGAGTTCGTCGAACGATTTAAAAAGGCTGATATGGTCATAGCCAAAGGCCAGGCTAACTATGAAACTCTGGAGGGCTATCCACGCCCGATCTACTTCCTCCTCAAGGTGAAATGCCCTCTGGTTGGTAACCATATTGGCAGTGGAGTGGGAAGCCTGGTCGTTAATAAGAATACTTTTACCGCTTCTGAAGCCGAGAATCAACGGGTTCCGGCCGAGACGGTAATTCAATACAATAACCCAAATCAGAAAGGATAAAAAATGGCACCAATGGGAGATGGAACCGGACCAATGGGTCAAGGACCCAGATCCGGTAAAGGAATGGGACCCTGTGGAGGCGGTCGCGGCCAAGGTCGTGGTCAAGGCCAGGCCCAGGGTCAGAGTCAGGGCGGAGCCTCCGGCGGAGGCCGCGGCATGGGTCGCGGCATGGGAGGTGGTGGAGGCCGGGGACAAGGTCAGGGGCGCGGCCAAGGGCGCGGACGTGGCCAGTCTCAAGGCTAAAAAGTGAAACAGAAAGAGCCATTACCCTCCTTAACCGGAGAAGCTTTTCCCTGTAAAAATCGAATATATACAACCTAACAACCTACAAACGAAAGGAATTAAATTATGCCAGGTGGAGATAGAACAGGCCCTATGGGCCAAGGACCGATGAGCGGTCGAGGCGCAGGCTATTGCGCAGGAAATAATCAACCCGGTTGGACCTCAGCCCCGATGGGCGGAGGAAGAGCTTGGGGTGGAGGCCAAAGTGGCGGAAGAGGCTGGGGACGCGGAGCTCGCCGCTTCCAAGGCAATGCAATGCCCTCTTGGAATCAGTCGGCTATGGTGCCGGAACCTCCTTCTCCCGCCGTTCCCGGAACGACGGAAGAGAACTCTATGGAGCAAAAATTCAATAACCTCCAAAAGCAAGTAGAGGGATTAAGCCAGAGCCTGGAAAAAATCGGGCTGCAGCTGGCTCAATTAGCGAAAAACCAATAAACGGTTTTTAAACAGTGCGGGAGATGGTTTCACCATTAAAGAACTCATCTCCCGAACTAACCTTACAAACCAGCAACACGCTGATTGTAAAGCTGAAATAGAAATATAGAAATATGGACACACTCTTGGCACCCTCACACATGCTCTTCATTTATTGCGTAGCGGTCTTTCTGATCGCCCTGATGGGGGGCTGGTTTATCCTGGCTCTACGACTGAACCACACTCGCTTACAAATCGCTTTGAGCGCTGTGGCAGGTTTGATGCTGGGGATAGGCCTGTTGAACTTTATCCCCCATGCAATCCATCAAAACCACTCGCCAGCCGGAACCATGCGGTGGGTATTATGTGGCTTTCTATTAATGTTCTTCCTTCAGAGACTCTTCCTTTACCACCACCATCACTCTCTGGAATCGGATTATGCCCCCAAACCTCAAGCCACCGACAGCTCAATAAAGGATCACCCCCAAGACACTCCGTCCCTACCCCATTCACACGCAGCAGCTCATAAAGGTATCTCTTGGCTGGGTACCGCGGTGGGTCTATCTCTTCACTCTCTGGTCGACGGAATCGTGTTGGCCACAGCCGCCACTTTCACCGTTCATCCAACGCAAAGCATCTGGACGGGGCTGGGTGTAGCAATGGCTGTTATTCTGCATAAACCATTTGGAGCCGCAGCTATCTCGACACTGATGACCGCTGAAGGATGCTCCCGCTCACTTCAACAGATAGTCAACCTGCTCTTTGCGCTCGTAACCCCTCTGGCTGCCCTGCTTTTTTACATGGGAATCGCCTCGATAGCCCAGACACATCCGGTCTTTCAAGGCAATGCGTTAGCCTTTTGCGCAGGCACTTTTCTGTGTATCGCTTGTGCTGACCTGCTCCCGGAACTGCAATTCCATACACACGACAGACTGAAACTAACCCTTTCCCTCCTGGTGGGTTTATGCGTTGCGTTTTTGGTGGGATATTTTGGCCATCCGAAAGATGCAGCTCACGAATCTCAAGAGCATATGCATGAGCACACTCTGATTCAAAAATCCTTAACACCGTCTCAGTGTTCTGTCTTGACTCAGAACTCCTGATTCGCCAAACTAAGAACATGATGAAAGACAGCCAGACAACACCCCATTGCAAACCTTTCTCATGGAGAGCGCTTACCTCTCTTATCGTAGCCTTATCTTTCTGTATCCTGGTTTTGAGCGGCGCTATCCTTTACATGTCCCCTCCGGGGCGAATTGCCAATTGGACTCATTGGACGATTTCAACACTAACCAAAGATGAGTGGAAGGCGCTGCATCTCTGCTTTTCGCTACTCTTTGTTTTCAGCTCCATAGTGCACCTGGTCTTCAACTGGAAAGCGCTTCTGAGCTACCTCAAAAACCGCATAACCTCCCGCTTTGGTTTCCGTTGGGAGTGGTTTTTCGCACTATTGATCTGCCTGGTTATCTATTTCGGGACGCGTCTCAACCTGCCTCCTTTCGCCCAATGGGTCGAGTTAGGAGAAAAAATTGGGAGGAGTTGGCCTGACTCCCTCAGGCAGGGCCCCATTCCCCATGCCGAACTCCTGACGCTGAAAGAGCTGGCACGGGAAGCCCAAATCGAAATACCCACGGCCATTGAGCGCCTACATGCTTCGGGAGTGACTGAGTTCACCGAGGAAACCGTCGTACAGGTAATTGCAGAAAAAAACAAACGCTCTCCCCGGGAGATTTATGAAATCATACAAGGCAACTCTCTCTCGGAGTCAAGGCAACGAAACTCAATGGGTAGAGGTCTTGGTGGTGGCGGCGGCGGCTCCGGTGGAGGAGGCGGTGGTGGTGCAGGCTCCCTGACACTCGAGCAATACTGCACACAACAAGGCATCTCCCTCAACAGTGCCTTGGAGCTGCTTGGTAATCAGGGAATCAAAGCGTCCGGCGAGCAAACACTGCGCCAAATCGCTACTGACAACGGATATGCCCGTCCACGTCAAATAATGGATCTTTTACAACAGCCTTAGATAAATATATGGAAAGCGAACAGGATACAAAGGAGTTAAGTTCAGAAGTCATCGAAAATCACAATCGCCTGGTTGAAAGGAATACCCGAGCCAGGGAATTGGGTTATGATTTCGAAGAAGGAATAAAATTCGTACTGGAGCAATCCTTGCCTTTGGGCGACTCGGTTCTGGAAATCGGGACCGGCAAAGGGCGCTTTATGACCGCCGTAGCTCCTCATGTCAAAGAGCTCACCACGCTGGATGTCTCGGCCGAAGAGCAATACTTTGCACAGCTTAATGCCGCCTATGCCGGGATACAGGGCAAAATACGTTACCTCATTCAAGATGCAGCCTCACTGCCCTGGCCTGATACGACTTTTGATGCAGTCTTGACCATGAACGCCATCCATCATATCCCCCACTTTGAACAGGTACTCGGGGAAATGCAACGCGTTGTGAAGCCGAAGGGCAAAATCGTGTTGGCCGATTTTTCTCCACGTGGATTTCAGGTCATTGGCCGAATCCATCGCTCTGAGGGCAAAGTCCATCAGCGTCATTTCCATGATTTGCGCAATTTTCAGAAACTCCTGAGAAGCCAGGGCTGGACGACTCGTCTCCGCAAGGGCTACCTGCAGGAAGTTTTGGTTGCCTGGCAGAAAACCTAAACACATTCTCCCTGTTAAGAGAAGGCTGGCGCTCAAACATGGTATTTGGTGACTTACCCTCTCTTGACAATCCCCTCATGTGCATCTACTTTTTGAATGTGATGCTGAGTGTGGCTAGCTACTTACCTGCAAAGACAACGTTTTTGCAGAAGGGATGTTATGCAAAGATGGAGACCTCAGCAGCGAACCTGTTAGCTTTTAAAATATGAAATACATGACGACTCATCTTTTCTGTGCCCTCCTTTCGGGGACCTTAATCCTCCTTTCCGGATGTGGCAAATCGGAACCACCCTCCCAGACTGCTAAATTACCGACGGCTTCCATACGGGTCGAGCAAGTCCAAAGCCGTTCTTATCAGCAGAAAGATGAAGTGGCGGGCACGGTTCGCTCCAAGTTGAAGGCCATGATCGAAGCCAAGGTCAGCGGGCGTATCAAAACTATTTCAGCTCAGGTGGGTCAGGAAGTTGCCCAAATGGATCCCCTCATAGAGCTCGATGCCCAGGAGATCAGCTCCCGCTATGATCAGGCCGTGACAGCACGCGAACAGGCCCTCTCGGAATGGAGAAGGTACGAAGCTCTGAGAAAAGATGAGGTTATTACTCAGCAGGAGTATGAACAGGTCGAATCCCGTTATCGGATTGCCGATTCCCAGGCACTGGAGGCCAAAACTATGCTTGGTTACACCGCAATCAATGCACCCTTTACCGGTATCGTCACTCGAAAGCTGGCGGATGTGGGTGATTTAGCCTCTCCAGGCAGGCCCCTTCTGGAGCTGGAGGACCCCTTGGCATTGCGATTGGAAGCCGATATACCTGAGGGTCTCCTCGATAGAATTCATTTAGGCGATCAACTTGATGTTCAAATTTCCTCCATCACAAACCGCCTCACGGGCACCGTCAGTGAAATCGCTCCGGTGGGAGATCCTAACAGCCGCACCTTCCCGGTGAAGCTTGATTTACAATCTCAGCCGGGATTGCGTTCCGGGCAGTTTGGCAGAGTATCTGTCCCCATTGGTTTAGCTCAGTCCCTCTTTATCCCCTCGGGCGCCATTGTCCAACGCGGGCAATTAGACCTGGTTTTTGTCGTTAAAGATGGAAAAGCGCTACTCCGTATTGTCAAAACAGGCAAGCGAATGGACGACCAGATCGAAATTCTGGCGGGTCTGGACGCGGGTGAGTGGATCGCTACCCAGAACGCCTCACTTCTCTCCAACGGGCAGCCGGTGGAGGTGCTCCAATGAAGCCCGAATCTCAGGATAAGCAGTCTCTCGGGGTAGCCGGCCGGATTGCCGCCGCTTTTATTGATTCAAAGCTGACGCCCCTGGTCATTATTATCTCCATTCTCCTGGGCGTGGCTGCCGTCATTATGCTCCCGCGGGAGGAAGAGCCCCAAATCAAAGTTCCGATGGTGGATGTCATGGTCTCCATGCCCGGCTTCAGTGCCCAGGAAGTCGAGCAACGAGCCACCAGCCCCATGGAAAAACTGCTCTGGGAAATCCCCGGCGTCGAATACATTTATTCCACCTCGCAACCGGGGCAGAGTCTCGTCATCGTCCGCTTCAAGGTAGGTGAAGATGTCGAAAAGAGCCTCGTAAAACTTAACCAGAAATTACAATCCAATTTTGACCGCATCCCTCATGGCGTGGGGGCTCCCCTCATCAAAGCCAAGTCGATTGATGACGTGCCGATAATGGCGCTCACTTTCCACAGCAGCAAGTACAATCATCTGGAGCTGAGGCGGCTCACTGCCCAGGTGGAAGAATCCATCAAGCAGATACCCCTGGCTGCCGAAACCACGATTATCGGCGGTGCCAGAAGAACTCTCCGCATCCTGCTGGACCCTTCCAAGCTTGCTTCGCGGAACTTGAGCCCCGTCGGTATTGTGCCGATGCTCCAGCAGGCAAACCGTCAATTTGCCTCCGGTGGGCTGACCACCGCCAATCAGGAAATCGTGGTTGAAACGGGTGCCTTTCTCCAGTCAGCCGAAGAGGTCGGCAACGTCGTTGTCGGTGTCTTTTCCGGCAAACCGGTTTATCTCCGCCAGGTGGCCGAAATATTGGATGGGCCCGAAGAGCCTTCTCAATACGTCTTCTTTGGCTTCGGCGCGGCAGAACCCTCAGGCTTAGGAGGAAATAAAGAGCCGGCGGTCACGCTGAGCATCGCCAAGCGTCCGGGGGCCAGCGCCATTCTCGTTGCTGACGAGGTCCTTCGTAAAGTGGAGACACTGAAAGGGACGATTATCCCCGAGGAAGTCGGCGTCACCATTACCCGTCACTATGGCAAAACTGCTTCTGAGAAATCCAATGAGCTCCTCTTTCACATGGCTATCGCCGTCGTCAGCGTTTCCATTCTTATCGTTCTGGCCTTGGGCTGGCGGGAAGCCGGCATTGTGGGAATTGCGATCCCGGCCACGTTGGCTTTGACCCTTCTGGTTTTCCTCCTTTATGGCTTTACCCTGAACAGGATCACTCTCTTTGCCCTTATCTTTTCAATCGGTATCCTGGTCGATGACGCCATTGTCGTTGTGGAAAACATCGTGCGTCACTTCCATCTGCCCCATAACAAAGAGAGAGCCTGGTATCAAATCGCCGTCGAAGCCGTGGGAGAAGTCGGCAACCCGACCATTCTGGCCACTTTTGCCGTGATTTTCGCAGTCCTCCCGATGGCCTTTGTCGGCGGTCTCATGGGACCCTATATGCGCCCGATCCCGATCGGTGCCAGCGCTGCGATGTTCTTTTCCCTTTTGATTGCCTTTATCGTCACCCCGTGGGCTTCCATCCGGATGCTGCGCTGGTGGAACGGTGAGGAGCGTCTCAAAGCCCATATAGAATACTCTCAAGTTAAAAGCGCGCCTCCTCAGCAAAATCAGCAGGAGCCAGAGCATCACAGTCACTTTGAACACGAAGAAGATGCCTTCACCCGCTTCTATCGTAAAATCATGGATCCTCTCATCCACCACCCGAGTTTACGGTGGATGTTCCTCATCGGAATCGTTGTCCTCTTGCTGGCTGCCGTGGTGCTCGTGCCCCTGGGATGGGTCAAGGTCAAGATGCTCCCCTTTGATAATAAGAATGAATTTCAAATCATCCTGAATATGCCCGAAGGCAGTGCCCTGGAAAAAACGGCCCAGGCAGCTCTGGAAATCGGCGAAGCAATCCGGGTGGAACCCGAAATTACCGATTATCAGATCTATGTCGGCACGGCCTCTCCTTTCAACTTCAACGGTCTGGTCCGCCATTACTTTGCACGACAGGGCGCCAGTGTAGCTGATCTTCAGGTCAACCTGCTCGAAAAGCATAAACGCAAAGCTCAGAGCCACGATATCGCCAAACGCATTCGCCCGAGAGTTACGGAAATCGCCGATAAATACGGAGCTCGAATCGCTGTGGCAGAAGTTCCTCCCGGGCCTCCGGTTCTCCAGACATTGGTAGCCGAAATCTACGGCCCCAATGAGGCCTCCCGTATGAAACTGGCCACTCAGGTACGCGAAATCTTCAAAAACACGCCCGGAGTCGTCGATGTGGATTGGTACGTGGAATCCAATCAACCCAAAACCCGCTTCATTGTGGATAAGGAGAAGGCCTCCCTCAACGGCATCAGCGCCGAAACTATCTCCCAGACTCTCCGGATAGCCGTGGGCGGTCAATCCGTAGACCTGCTCCATATTCCCCGCGAGAAGGAAGATATTAACCTCGTGCTCGAAATCCCTCGATCTCTCAAGACCACCCCTGAAGAGCTCTTGGGAATCCGGGTTCGCTCCGGTGATGCCAACGCTCTGCCGGAACCCGCAGCCTCCGATGATGGCTCGCCTTTGGTCCCCCTGCGCGAACTGGTCTCCATTCAGGAAGAAATTGCCGATAAAAGTATTTATCACAAAAACCTGATGCCGGTCACCTATGTAATTGGGGACGTCGCCGGGATTGTGGAAAGCCCTGTCTACGCCATCCTCAAAATGAATGAGGCGCTCGCGAAGCTGGATATGCGCGATTACGGCGGAAGCTCTGCAGGCCTCAAAATATACAATGCGGCCATGCCTTTCACGGACCAGCAACCCTCCATGAAATGGGACGGAGAGTGGCATATCACGATTGAAGTTTTCCGCGATATGGGCATAGCCTTTGGTGCTGTCCTCATCCTGATTTACATCCTGATGGTCGGTTGGTTCAAATCCTTCATGACTCCTCTGGTCGTTATGATCGCCATCCCTTTCAGCTTGATTGGAATCCTGCCTGCTCACGGCCTGATGGGCGCTTTCTTCTCTGCCACCTCCATGATCGGCTTTATGGCCGGCGCCGGAATCGTCGTGCGCAACTCCATTATTCTGGTGGATTTCACCGAGCTGCGCATGGAAGAAGGAATGCCCCTGGATGAAGCCGTGATCGATGCCGGAGCCGTAAGATTCCGCCCCATGCTCCTGACTGCACTGGCAGTGGTGGTGGGAGCCGGAGTCATCCTCTTCGACCCGATCTTTCAGGGACTTGCCATCTCTCTCATGGCGGGCGAAGTCGCATCTCTCTTAATCAGCCGCATGGCTGTACCGGTTCTCTACTTCATGAGCAAGAACAGAAAGAAAACCGCTAAACACGCGTAATATCCCGAGTTAACGGGAACATGGAATGAGTATCATCAAGGATTACTTCCTTAGTTTCTGGTCCGTTTTCACGACGATGGCCCCTTGGCTTCTCTTCGGGTTCTTTGTGGCCGGATTGGTCGGGCTTTTCTTTTCCTCTGAACAGATAAAACGCCATTTGAGCGGAGCCGGTTTCAAACCCATCCTGAAAGCCGTTTTGCTCGGTATTCCCATGCCCCTCTGCTCCTGCGGCACCATTCCCGTTGCGGCAACTTTGCGCAAAGAAGGGGCCAGTAAAGGCGCCACCGGTGCCTTCCTCATCGCGACGCCCCAGACCGGTGTGGATAGCCTCGTCGTGACTTTCAGTATGCTCGGCTGGGTCTTCGGCCTCATCCGCCCTTTTCTGGCTTTGATCACCGGCCTCCTGGGCGGAAGCATTATCCAACAAGCGACCCGCAGTGAAATTGAGGCTACAGCTCCGAATGAATCCCCGGAAAGCTCGGCCAAAAGCTGCTGCTGCCATAAAGAAGAAACTCCAGTCAATAGCTGCTGTAGCAATCAGATTGACGGGACCCTCATGGGAGAGAAAAAAACACGCCGCGGTTTCCTCTCTGCGATCGGTTACATCTTTTCTTTCGGTTTTTTGCAGATGCTCGGCAGTGTCAAAGGCTCATTGCTCCTCGGAATCGCGATTGCCGCACTGGTCCAGCAGTTCCTCCCCGACAACCTGGGCGCAGACTATATCAAGGGCAACTATTTCTATGAATTCGGGGCGATCGCACTTCTTTCCATTCCCATTTACGTCTGCTCCACGGCCTCGGTGCCGATTGCCGCAACTCTGATGCTCAAGGGGATTTCTCCGGGCGCTGCTCTGGTTTTCCTCGTGCTGGGGCCAGCCGTAAACGGCGCCACAGTCACGACGATGTTCAAAATTTTGGGAGCCAAAGCCGGCATCATCTATCTTGCAGTAATCGCGACCTGCTCAATCATACTGGGGCTCCTCTTAAACCTTTCCGGAATGGAACTCATGCCTACTCAATTTTTCATGCACTCCATGCATGAAACCCATTGGGTATCTCACATCTCGGCCATCTTGTTGGCTGCTTTAATGTTGAGAGCATTTCTGGGCATCAGCTTTCCGAGCTCTCATAAACACGAATCAGGCAATAACTGCGCATAATGAAAATGATGAATCGAATCCCTCTGGGCTGGACTCTTTCTCTCGTCTCTCTCCTTCTTGTTGCAGGAGCCGCACACTGCAATGCAAGAGCTGATGAAACCGGCTCCGGTGTCTCCTCTTCTGTCCAATCTCGGGCGCTTGACGCGCATAAGGCAGAGGTATATCTCAAAATGGCTGCAAAGCTGGAGGCAAATCTCAAAGAGCATATCCTGGAGAAATTCTTCCCGGCAGCTCTGGATGAAAAGAACGGCGGGTTTATCGAAAACTTCTCCCGCGACTGGAAGCCGCAGCCCGGGTCGACCAAAAGCATCGTCTATCAAAGCCGCCTCACCTGGACCAGTGCGGAAGCGGCCCGGCGCTTTCCCGATAAGGCCGATCTCTACCTCTCCATGACCCGTCACGGCGCGGCATACCTGGCTCAAAAAATGTGGGATGAGAAAAATGGCGGCTTTTTCTGGGAGGTCCCCGTCAATGGGCAGCCCGAAAACGCGTTCAAGCAGATGTACGGCCACGCTTTCGGTATTTACGCTCTGGCCGCAAACTACCGCGCCACGCATGACCTGGCAGCTTTGGAGCTCGCCCAAAAAGCGTTTCAATGGATGGATAAGTATGCCCATGATTCCCTGCACGGCGGCTACTTCGAGAATATCGGCCCCGATAACAAGGCCGCCACTCCCCCATCGGGAAACGCCGTCGGTGCCAAAGAAGACCAGAAATCCATGAATACCGGCATCCATATTCTGGAAGCCCTCACAGAGCTCTATGCGGTCTGGCCCGATCCTCTCCTCAAGGAAAGGCTTCAGGAGATGCTCGATATTTGCCACCGAAGGTTCTTCTCTCCTCCCGGCTACCTGATTCAGTTTACCAGCCGCGATTGGAAGCCTCTCCGGAGTCCCGATTCCTTCGGGCATGATGTGGAGGCAGGTTTCCTCATGGTGGAAGCAGCCGATGCGCTCGGACTGAAGGACAAAACGCCTTACTGGAAAGCCGCACGCCAATTGGTGGACCACGCGCTCCGTTACGGCTGGGATGAAAAAAGAGGCGGCTTATATGACCTGGGAACTCTGAACGATGACGGCTCAGTCACAAGCGGCCTGAAAACTGCGAAAATATGGTGGGTCCAGGCTGAACACCTGAATGCGCTTCTCCTCCTTCACGGACACTCCGCCAAAGAAACCTCCCGCTACTGGGATGCCTTCCTGAAACAGTGGCAATGGATCTCCAATTTCCAGATAGACCCTATTAATGGCGGCTGGTGGTCCGATGTACAAGAAGAGGGCAAACCCGTTATCCGCGCCAAAGCTGATTGCTGGACCGAATGCTATCACCAGGCCCGCTCCATGCTCAACACCTCTGCTCGACTCCGCTCTTTCCTTAATCTGCGTCGATCTGTGTCACCTGTGACTCCGCTCTCAACCGCACCAACGGATTGACACATCTCCGGAACTCTCTAAACTCTTCCCTGGTGAAACGGATTTTCGCTGAACGAGAATTCGCACCCTCAAGCCTTATTAAGAACGGACCCTGTTTATGCGAAACCTGACTCAGAAGGAAATCGAAATACTGGAATCCCGGAAGTGTAAATCCGAAAACTGGGATGAAGTATTCGTATCGGAACAATTTGATGAAAGTGATCTTGAGCAGATTGATCACGTCCATTTTTCAGGGCGAATTGAGATCGGGATTTTTCGCAATACTTTTTCTCTGCCCGGAGGCGTAAAGAAACACTCTGGCCTCCATCATGCAACGCTGCACAATTGCACCCTGGGGGATAACATCCTGATCGAACACGTCCAGAGATACATCGCCAACTACACGATCGGAGAAGATTGTTTCATCCAGCATCTCAACCTTCTTCTGGTGGATGACCAGGCAAAGTTTGGAAATCAGGTAGAAGTCTCCGTATTGAACGAAACCGGCGGTAGAGAAGTGCCGATCTATGACAGGCTCTCGGCATCGCTTGCCTATATTATCGCGCTCTACCGGCACCGTCCCAAACTCATCGAACGGCTGAGAGAGATGATCGGCGACTATGCGTCCGCACATTCATCCACCCGAGGAAGCATAGGAAGAGAAGTGAAAATCCTCAATGCCGGGACGATCATAAATGTGAAAGTGGGCGACTGCTGCACGATTGAAAATACGACGCGACTAGAAAACGGCTCCATAAACAGTAATCGCCAGGCGCCCGTCACCATCGGTGATAGCGTCATTGCTCGGGATTTCATTGTCTCTTCGGGCTCCAAAATATCAGATGGGGCCAAGCTGATTCGTTGTTTTGTAGGGCAATCCTGCCTGGTATCGCATAGTTTCTCGGCTCACGACTCCCTGGTTTTCAGCAACTGCGCTTTCGAAAATGGAGAAGCCTGTGCCATTTTTGCGGGTCCCTCCACCGTCTCAATGCATAAATCGAGCCTCCTCATTGCCGGAATGTTCTCTTTCCTGAATGCAGGCAGCGGTTCCAATCAAAGCAATCACATGTATAAACTGGGGCCCATCCACCAGGGAATCGTGGAGCGTGGATCCAAAACCACGAGCGACTCTTATATTTTGTGGCCGGCACGAGTCGGACCCTTTTCGCTGGTCATGGGGCGCCACTACCATCATAGCGATACCTCTGATATGCCCTTTTCTTATCTCATAGAGCATAAAGATGAAACCTATCTTATTCCCGGGGTGAATTTGAGAAGTGTCGGAACGATTCGAGATGCGCAGAAGTGGCCCAAACGAGATAAACGCAAAGACCCCATCCAGCTGGATAAAATTAATTACAATCTCTTAAGTCCCTATACGATCGGCAAAATGATGAAGGCCGTTGAGATTTTGAAAAAACTCCAGGAAATCGTGGGCGAAACCTCCGAAATCTATGGCTATCAAAATACCCGTATCAAGGGCTCCTCTCTCAGAAACGGATTGGAAGTTTACCAGAAAGGGATTCTCAAGTTCCTGGGCAATTCGCTCATTTCTCGCCTGGAAGGTGCTCCTTTCGCAAACGTAGAGGAGATGCGCCAACGATTGGTTCCCGATAGCCGGGAAGGTTTAGGCGAATGGATTGATCTTTCGGGCTTGATTGCTCCAAAGGCTTCGATCGAAGAACTGATTTCGAAAATTGAGTCGGAGCAAATCAATAATTTGAGTGAGGTCGAAGCATGCTTTGACCAACTTCATCGCAACTATTACAAGCTGGAATGGACATGGGCGGCCGATAAACTCCAAACTTGGTGTGGAGTTAAACTCGATTCAATCACTCCCGAAGAGGTGATCCATCTGGTCGAGCTTTGGAAGGAAGCCGTTGTCAGCCTGGATGAAAAACTCTATCAAGACGCACGCAAAGAATTTTCACTCACCGCGAAGACGGGCTTCGGCGTGGATGGCTGCTCCCGACTGCAGAAAGAGGAAGATTTCGAACGGGTCCGTGGAATTTTTGAGAAAAACCCTTTCGTGACCGCGGTAATTAAACACATTGAGGATAAGAAGGCCTTGGGAGATGAATTGCTGGCTCGCTTGCGTCCCCTGCTGAAAAATGCTGCAAATATGGAAAATGCTTAGGGAAAGTGAGTGGCTTGGTCAATCCACAAGCGGATATTACAGACGTCGGCTCTTTAATATCCATCACATACTCCGGGAAGGATGGATTGGTATAAATTGCCTCTGTTTTCTTTTCACTAACGCTTACACCTAAATTCCTACAATGAGCTTACGAGTCATCTTTTTTCTTCAACAGCAAATTCATTTTTCAATTTGTAAATAAGATTTCCAGAAATTTTACCGTCAGTTTTATTAGAAAGTATTTTATAACTCATTCTAACTACGTCACCTTTAGGTCTTATCAGAATAGAACTACCTAACCACTTTTTTTCTCCAGCTCTCAATTCATTTAAATTAAATTCAAATTCATTTAAATTTTCACCGGATGGATTAGAAATATATTTTCTAATTTCTTCAATATATTTTTCTCTATTATTATTTTCTTGATATTTATTAAGAATATTAAGAGGATATATTGAAGGATAGGAAGACTGGTCCCCACTCTTTATATCACTTGATTCTGGAAGTTCTAATAAAGCACCAATTTCATCTTCTATATAAGAAATATGGTTACCTTCTACAAGTTCTGGATTAATCAGATTTCCATCGGGGATCACAACATCTGCACTATCCGTATCCACAGTTATAGTGACTGAAATGTTTTCATCAATCAGGTCTGATATATTTTTTATTGCAAAAGGGAAAAGAAATAAACCATCAAATGTTTTTAAATATTTGTTAAGAGTATTTAAATTTATTATATTGCTAAGCAATTTATATATTAATTCATTTTTATTAATTGCTAATTTTTTATTATCTTTTATTCCAAAATAATCATCAGAAATAATACTATAATTTTCTTTAATTCCACCTAAATAAAAAAACTTATCTGTAATATCTTTTTTAAAATTTTCTTTTATAAAATTGATAATAATTTTTTTATATTTTATTTTTATTTCTAGATCCTGACTATTATTATAAGATTTAATATTCGCTAATTTTAAAAGCACATTATGAGTATTATCTTTTTTTAAATTAATTTCTTCTTTTATTATTATAGGTTCAACAATAATACTTTCTATTTTTTTGACAATTATATCACATTCATTAATTATTTCTTCTTTTTTGTTTTTTAACCAGACAGAAGAACTAAAATCAAAAAATATAAAATCTTTAGATATTTCTTTTTTAGAAAAATCGTATAAACCTAAAGAATAAGATATTTTATTATTAGTTTTATTTTTATTTTCTTCTATAACTTTTTTTATTGTTTCTTTTAAAATTTTTATTAATTTTCTTTTTTCTTTTTCATTATTAGAAAATCTTGTCACTCGATTGTGTCTTAAATCAAAAGGGAGTTCTTCTATTTCTCCATAATCAGTATTGATAAAACAAATAATTCTCTTCCATCCTACCACTTTAGCAGCATAACCCAACTCAATTAACACATTCGGGTTAGGAGTCATTCGCAATTTTTTATGAACGGCTTCTTCACTTTCTCGTGTTTTATGCTCACACTCTCCCTCAATACAAGTTTGCTTATTTATAATGCTAACATCCGCAATAAAGATGTCACATTTATCAATTTTTTTGAGTATCGTTTCTGTGATATTAGGGCTTCCTGTAACACCTGAAGTGTCTCTATCTGCCTCAATCTTAATAGCATTTGCCGTATTCAATTCCTTGATTGCGCAATCGATAACACTTTGAATTACACTGCGAGAATTACCAGATGGCAAATCAGATTGCCATGAATAGAAAATATTTATTTTTTTGTCTGTCATAGTGTTAGAACATCCTATCAAAGTTTTTTACGATCTCAGCAATATAAAGCTCAAGTTAACGAATAAGTGGAGCAAGTCACATATCCAACGGAATGTCGTATTGCCTCAAAAATATGCGCACCGAAAAGGGGAAGATGTAGGAGTAGAAAAAGGTGGTTGCCTCAAAAAGAACGCACTAAAACATATGTATGTCTCTGAATATGAGCATGGAAGCAACAAAAGAGTA
>Ga0265294_10000031_pt1 | contig 148307 bp, 253 predicted proteins | sample MunlanPumphouse3_FD_192504 | JGI IMG/M metagenome (GOLD analysis project Ga0265294, IMG submission 192504) | Groundwater microbial communities from a municipal landfill in Southern Ontario, Canada - Pumphouse #3 | ecosystem: Environmental > Aquatic > Deep subsurface > Groundwater | place... | reverse complement strand
TTAATTTCTCCATTGCGAATCGCCTTTTTTGCAACTCTAAGAGGGTCAATTATTTCTCCCGTTATGATATTATAAGCAAGCATATTAACTGTAAAATCTCTTTTTAAAATATCTATGGCGACCATATCTTTTCTTTTAACCTTAAATACAGATAATTGGGCTAATTCTTCTTTACGAACAGAAATACTAAATTCAACTTTGATACCCTTATAAATAAAAACGAGATCTTCTCCGATATCGGATTCTACTCCTAGATGTTTAGATAAAAGATGCCCAATTTGAGAATTCATCCTCGTTGAAGATGTGGAAAAATCCAATTGCTCTACATCTGGAGATTCATTTCCCATCGCCATTTCTCTAGCATACGTACCAACTATATACAGATCCTTAATTCCGATCACAGAGCATATGCGTTTTGCAGCTTGTATAATTTCCTTAACAACCTTTGCCCTATAATAAGAAAGCCCCAATAACTCTTCGACTAAATCATTAACATCATCTTCTGTTTTGGCTTGAAACGCCTTTTCAGCCTCACGCAATGTTTCAACGGGTATTGATGGTTCCGTAACCCATACAGCATATATGGGATCTTCATCAACTGTTTTCCCAAAACGAAAATGTTTCACTCGAACTCCATCACATTCAACAATTTTTTTAATCCAAGAAAATATGTCGCTTGTTACAACTAATCTTGTCGCCCGCATTTGTCCTGTAAGAATGCGATTCTTTATAATTTCTAAAATCTGTATAATTTGCGTACCCGATGTATCTACGTTTTGTTCGACTTGAGCAAATCTTTTCGCAGGATGTGTATTAGAAAGATCATTCGTCATATCATCCCAAAGTTGCGGCTTGAAACGAGGCTCAATCCATCGGTAGTAGAATCCTTTAATATCATAACTCGGATTATATCTAGGCTGCTCTTTAATCCAAGTTTCGTCGGCAGCGAAATCCTCATCACGATCATCCCACGCCATTACTCTATCTCCAAGACCGGGAATCGTAGAACCATCTGAGATCTCAAGATTGTTGTACCATCCGAAAAGTGTTGCTTCTTTTTTTAATTTAGATGCTGTTTTCTCAAGGGGAACCATTAGCGGTTGCGGACGACGCTCTTCCATCAACTGCTCTAATGTTTTATAACCTTGAGAAGAATCCCTATCTTTCGATAATAATTCTTCATGTATCATTTGAACATTTGGAACCTCATCGGTAGCGAATTGACGCCTTAATTGCTCTTCTATTGATTGGTTACTCTGATCAAGCCCTTTTGCAAGCGGCCACATGAATCCACGACCTAAACGGTTTTCAATTGGTTCGCTCTGGTTTTGTTGAGCCATCATTCCCCAGTCAGCCGTTGAAGTGGCGGCGGGGGGATTACGACCCATTCGTCCATCCAGATCTGATCCCAGTGGTTGCCTGCGTATGTTCCTAGGAATATAATTCAAATATTGAGCAAACTTGTACCAGTTCTTCGTAGAAGCCATTGTCTCAACAGGCATTTCCTCGCCAGATTCGGAAAAATATTTCTGACGTACAGTTTCCATCATTTTGGATACAAAATCAGCTTCCCGTCCCTGCGCCGCTCCCTCGTCTCCGCCTCTCGAATGCTCCCACTCATGAACAACAGTTGCCCCAAGTTCGAGCATGATTAACATATCCCATAATAAATTGGGGTTGGAGATAGGCGCTCCAGCCGATGATGCTTGATTCACAATATCTCTCATTTGCTGCTCAGTAGAACTTTTTACCTTATTTATATTTACGCCAAGAACCTCGCTTTTACCAGCGTTAATTTGATCCCATAATTGTTTTATTTCCGACTTAACTTGCGTATCATCTTTTCCATCCTTAGGGTAAGCGACAAGCATACCGTCCTCTTCTTTAATTTCATATCCTCTGCTTTCAAGTTGTTGCCGAAGCTCATTGGACTTAACTTCCTCCACTAAAGCTGGAATATAAACCCCATACGCACCCTGATTTGAAAAATCAAATATATAGGAAACATCTTGAGAAATTTGAGGCGCATACCCGTATACTAGCTCCATTGTCTCAGGCGTTCTCGAAAAAACAGAAGATAACTGAGAATAATCAATGCTCCCGCCCGGCCTATAGTCCGGCGTTTGCCCTTGATAATACTCCGTATAATTAGAATTTTGACCTTCTTTTTCCATTTCTATTATTTCTTTGTTACTCCGTAAAAGTCCTATAAAAAAAAAGAGGCAGGTCTAACCCGCCTCTTCATCCTCCCCCAAATTATAAAAGCTATAAGCGTTAAACCCCATACCCAAGACTTAAATCATTCTTCTTGGATTTTTCTTCTTCATCGCCGTCTTCTCCATCATCGTCCTCATTATATTTATAATGATGCGGTTGCTGTTTTGCTTGTTTCTCGTCAAAATATTCGCAAGTTCTACCGGAGTCTTCGGCAGTTGCCATATTTTCAAAACCGGGGACTTCTGCATTAAGGAGATCATTCAAAATATCTTCATCAATACCGTCTCCACATGTAGAGCCGTTCTCATGACCAAGTATCTTGGTTTCATAATTCCCATTATGTTTATTAACTGTTAACCTGACAATAACTTCGCCCATTGTTTTTCTCCTTTGTAACCGTTTAGGATAAAAGATCTCTGACTTTATCCACATCGACCCTAATATCAGTAATTATTTCATCTTCATTATTTTCATTTCGAAGAACCTCATAACCTCGCATCTGAGCAATCGCTAAAGTCTTCATTCGAGTAACTTCACCAGTTAATTTCTTCTTCAAGGAATTAACGGTATAATCTCCGCCGATTTCCCATTCTCCTCCGGAAGTTCGCCTTATCCCGACATCGCTATATAGGCCGTATGCTCCTGAATTCCCGGGTATAACCATTTCGAATTTATCAGAAACAGGATTACCATGAAAGTTAGCTGATAATTGGCCGTTTTCATCAACTTGAATATGCTTTTCCCATTCGGGCATAACATTAATAAGCGCTTTTTTCAATATATTAAGGCTACATTTAAGTTCCAGTTTGCCGGTTTGCCAATGACTCATATTATACTCCTTCTTACTATAAACGGGCGGTTATTCTTTAGACATCAACATATTAAAGTGCTATCGTTCAAATCAACCCGTCAATCAATTACGTAGTTCTTATCTCTTTCATTATACAAAAATTACGAAGATAATAAGAAGGTAAACCAACATTTAATCCATAATTCCCATCTTGTGCTACTATTGAAGTAAGCATCCCGATCACTTCTCCGCTATTAACCTTTACTATGGGGCCTCCGCTGTTGCCCTGAAATACAGGAGCATCAATAAAGAAATATTTGGGAGCGCCTTGATGCCCGTAAATTTGTCGGCCAATGGAACCTATATTTCCAAAAGATACATTATTTTCGAAACCATGTGGACTACCAATTGTTAGAATGTCGTCTCCAATTTGCATGGAAGATATATCTAAACTAAATGGTTCGACATCTATTTCCGCTCTCAAGATAGCAATATCCCATGCTCCATTAAGAGCTATAACTTCAGCAGGCAATCTATGACCGCCTTGAATGATTTGAACAGAGACTTGATCCTTAAAATCATCAATATCTAATTCGGTTTCTATAGCCTTATTATAATTTACAATTACATGAGCACAAGTTATAAATATATTGGGAGCGATACAAAAAGCGGCTCCAGTTTCTTTTATTGAATGATAAGTATCAATAGATTCAACTTTAAAAGTTCTTTTAAGAGATTCAGAAACGACCTGAACCTTATCTTGATTTTGGGCAATGCGTGATACCCATTTTATAGGGACACCCATTTGGCGCATTTTATTTCTAAAATCTTGAACCATGTTGAATGAAGGGAATGTTCTTGATCCGCCGGGTATTTTTACTTTCCATTTTTCAGATTCATCTGGATTGGGTTGCATCATCTTCCTCATGATAGCGAGATCACGCTCCTTGCGCCTATATCCATCTCCCTCTTCCTTATAGGAATGAGGTAATTCGTCGCCATCAGCGCCTCTAGACCAATCCCCTCCTCCGCTAGGTATAACGCATTGTCTACCGTCCAATGAATCTTGTATTGTGTGGACGTTGTTTGTTGGAAGAACTGACCTATTTGAAGGTGGAGTAAGGCCGGTGCCCGGAGATAATATCTCTGGCATAAACGTACGAGATTCTTTTTTTAGACTTAAAAACTTCATGATAGATACATTCTTCAATGTATCTCCTGTAAATTCCTCTTAACACTCTAAGAAGTCAAACTCATCATCGTCATCAGTTTTAGCTTTTTTACTGATAGATAACTTTCTTGCCTTTTCGTCTGCGTCTTTGTCGGCTTGATCTATAAATTCGACGCCTCGCTCTCTAATCTGACTGGCCTCTGGAATGATTGAATTTTTCATTTCAACTTTTTCTGCGCCATTTTCACCCGCAGATATAACCGCTTCCATACCCATTCTCTCTGATGGATCAAGGGTAGACTCATCTATTTCAATATCAGGAAGACTGCCATCTAATTCTTCTTCCTCTTCTAACTTTTTCAAAGCGTCTAAAGAAGCTTGCGTCCTATCTCCATCTGGGATGTCACCAACGACGCTGCGTGTAACCCTACCCTCTACCGCTCCATTAGGAGTCATAACAATAGATCTCGACTCTGGATCATCTTTACGTTCCATCTCCGCAGATGCCTTTTTAACTTTCTTGACAGAGGTTATTTTTGAACTTTTAGGGGAGTTCTTATTTTTAGAACCCTTCGGACGGCCTCTACCTTTACGAGGAGCATCTTCAACTTCTTCCTCCTCGGTATCAGTTTTTGGCAAAGTCTTAGCCGATTCATTTTCTTGGACTGGCTCCGGGCTAACTATGGCAGCTAACCTATCCGGCGAGACTGGATTTGGTTTGGGCTTAGGAGCATCTTCAACCTCGATAGTAATTAATCTAGCATTAACCAATGAATTAACTTCTGCTAACTGAGCTTCATTAACAATGTCAATATGTTTGGCGTAACTTTCGGGATACAGTTTTAAATTTTTACTGTCTCCCCTTATGACAATGCCCAGCGTATTAAATGCGATAGTCGATGGTGTTATCCCTTTAATTGTAACTCTCATGATACTCTCCTTTTTTGTTTCAATGTATTATACAACAAAATTAATACAAAAATTAATAACTATCAAGATAATCTAATGATATATTTTTCTTAGAAAGTTCTTTACGGATATGGCTAATAACTTTACTGCGATCTTTGGCATTCAATTCGCAAAAAGAAAGCGTTTCTTGAAGCTCATTGTTTGCTCTCTCTAAATCATTTTCATCAAAATGCTTTAGGAAAGTTTGAGTTATTTTATTAATTCGATCAGGATCTAATTTTTTTTTGTGACTTCAGACAGTACAACTATGTCAAAATCACTAGAGGCAATAGGTGCGCCCTTAACATTTTCCCAACTCTCTGGCCTACCGCCTTTATCTACTGCAGCCTGCCCAACAAAATTAATAACGCCTTGCGGTAGCTGATCAAGATCAATACCATCATCCTCGACATTAACATCGCTATGCGCTTCTGCAATGGCATCCTTTACATTTCGTATGATCTCGCTATCGTCCATATCTTTTATCATTTCCATCATTTCTGCATCAACTGCAACCGTTCCAAGAACAACGCCCTCTACTTCTGTTCTCTGCAAGTCAGATACGCTAAATGGATTTTCTGTGCCAAGGTCATCACCATCTGCCGTCTCACGAGGACAATATTCATCGCCGATTAAACGAGCGACCATTTGATCCCCTTGTTGTCCAAAACTATCAGGAGTGAAGCCCTCAGTATCGGCTAAATATCCGAATCCTGAACTTAAAACTTTATTATAAGCCGCTTCTTGCAGTTCATCAAGACCCATTTGGCTGCCTTCCGCATTAATATCAAGCACAATATAAAGTCCCTTCGCAATAGGAGAATCAACGGGACGAATTTCAACAACAGTAAGCGGATCTGCCCCTAATTCCTCAACTAATGCATCTTCCGGCAAAGATTTAATTCCAGTATCCGAAAGCCCTTCTTCCTCATTCCATAAACCTTCCATTCTACCCCATCCAGTGTCCTCATCGAAAGTCATTTCTTCGACCTCTTCAGCCTGCGCCGTAACAACCTTTTTCTTTGAGCTAGCTTTAAGATCATCCCACCATCTTTTTTTGGACGGAGTAGATGATGCCGGTTTAGCCTTCTCAAACTTATCTTTATTATTTGAAACTCGCTGCTCTTCAATTTTATTAATATCCCCAGAATAAGCCTTAGCATTACGATGTTTATGTAAGGAACTTTTTGAATCATTAAGATTCTTTTCAATAATTTTATCTGCTCCGCCTAATCTCTTTTGATCTAAAAGTTTTTCGATTATTACTTCCTTTTCAGGAACTCGATCCTTTTCTAATTGAACTTGCGTAATAGATTCTGGCGATGCGATATGATCTCTCTGAAGCTTTTTTTCATTGTGTATATCGCCTTCTTTGGCTTTTGAAGCATAAGATGTTAAATTGAACTTCATAATTGTTCTCCTCATAATGTAAAAATATTCCTCTTATTTTTTTCTCTATTAAAAAGAAAAAATCCTTTCTTTTTTATATCCAACCCGTCCGAACAATTGTAGGAGCAGGCAACGCCGCCCTTAACCCCTCATTGGCGGCGGAAGTAGCTCCAGCCAAACAATCTGCTAAATCGTCTGTAGCCACATCTCCATTTTTATCTGGAAGTATTGAATATCCTCTCTTCGTTTTTTTGAACTTTAATTCCTTTAATTCTGCGATAAGTAAATTGGTCTCTGCGCTGTTATCATACAAAAGTATCTCCGGCTCCGGTTGATATAGCATCATATTTCTAAGGTTTTGATAAACTTTACATTTAACCCTGTCATTAAAAGAAATTTGATGACAATTAATCCCATGCCCCCTAAGTCTCTGAACGCTATGTACAGAGTGATAATCGTCGTAAGTTACGGACATAGGATGAAAAATCGAACAAATCTTTATTAATTCCATATCTATACTCTCGAAAAGAAGACCTAAGCCCGGGCTAGGTTTCCATAACCATACCCCCGCCAATACGCACTTAGTTCGCTTTTGTCCTTGAGGGGTAACATATCGTTGTTTCCCAACCATCACAGCAGTGTAGTTATTGCTCTTCTTTGCAGGGTCAACATGGATATAGTAGTTCGTTCTAGGCTGAGGACGCATATGTGGACCAATATCAAGCCTCAAGCAACGATCTATAGCGGCCTCCTCAAAGTAATTTCCATAGCTTCCGCCCTCAGCCCATTGCGCACCATACTCAACAGCAAACATTTCAGGATTGGCTTGCCTCTCCTTAAGTAATTCCGGTTCGCTATATGGAACATCTAAATTTATGTCCCATGTTGGAAGGTGAAAAGATAAAGAACGCTCAGAAATTTCGTTATTGGAAGATGTTGCCTCCATAAATGCTTCATAGAACGCTCCATTTTTTACATTCGGAGATGAAATCATTACTACTTTACCCGCCTTATACTTATAAAATTTTGATAAGGACGGTTTAAGACGATTCACAAAATATTTCCCCGTAACTTTACCACTCTCATCATAGAACGCAATCTCATCGAAAAGAATTAAAATAGCGCTATATCCAGCAAGGGAATCTGGGTTACTATGCCCGCAAAGTAAAAGAATCGACCCCGGAATACTTAATGTAGATCCACTATGTTTCTTTTGTAAATCCCTATCCGTATATAAGCGAATTGTATCAGAAGTTTCTTTGGCGACTCGCCCTTTAAAAAACGGAGAATTTCTTATTCTTGATTGAACCTGTCCGAATAGACGACCCGCCTGCTTTTGAGACAAGGCAACATTAATAATTGCGATTTCATCATCCTCAGGCAAATTGTAATATTTGTGAGGATCGCCATTATTAATAACCAACAGTTTATATGCTTCATAGGCTGTAATTATAGAAGCTAAAAAGGTTTTTGAGCCTCGGCGTCCAAGCACAAGTACTAATTGGGTAAATGGTTTATATTTCTCTTCCTTTTCCTTTTCGTGTAATTTTCGAATTACATCTCTCATATTACGTTCATATATAATTCCGTCAAGTTCTATACTATCTTCCCGTTCATATAGCCACTCCCACTCATATTGAGACAATTTAATGTTTTCATTACCCATTGTGCCTTTATAAAAAGACTTCAATATAACTGCCTGACCCGGGAAAATCCTAAATTCTACATCATTTGCATCAAATTCTTTATCTCCAGGTTCTATTTTTTCTTTTTCCTTTTCTTCCGGGCTATCATTATATGAAATACCTAAATACTTAGGATCGGTACAAAAAGTCATAATATCTACGATCTTATAACGTTCATCCTTATCCACAATATCTGGATTATCCATTTCGATTTTACGAATAGCCTCAAATAATGGGCTATGCTTAATTTCTTCTGTTGGTTTCACCCTAGGCATTTTCTTCCTCGACTATATATAAACTATTCTTTTCATCTGATGCAATTCCAACAATATTCCGAGAATTATAAAGAGGCTCTTTGTTTTCTTTCTCTGACCCAAAAATACAAGAATATATGCCGTTTCTACATGCTGTATAAAGTATATTTTTTTGAACCAATATCTTAAATGGAATCTCAATATCGGATCGATTGGGATGTCCCCAAAATAGCGAAAGATTACTTCCTTTAAATTCTCTTATGACATTCTTAAACGAATCTGCCATATAAATTCGGTCTTTATATCCTGTTAACCCAGATGGCATCCCAATTGACGTAGCAGTTGCTCTATTTCCTATCGAATAACGGCACTTCCCATCTCCCGCTATATGCTCCAAACTATTCCCATCAAAATAAAAACATTTTTTAATAGAAGAAATCAAAAGATAAAATTTATTTTTCCCGACTGCATATACATAAGATGGAGAATCAAAGGGTGATTTTGACAATAGCCTTTCAAGATCAAGTTTCACCTTGCCGTTTATCATTGGTGTTGTATAATTATTATCTATATCTATTGCCCTAACGCTCCTGCCTCCATCCTCTGTAACAAAAATTGTTTTTAATATAGGATGATAATGAAGCCCATATAGCGAACCGAAAACAGGAGCCGTACCTTTCAAAACTTTTTTAGAGCAACACTTACCTTTCCATGGGGATGTATCCGTCCCATCGGGAGAGATTAACCCAAGAATTTGACCGGAAGAATAAACTAAACCTAACCCATCAACCCAGCAACAATCGGCAATAGGACTGTCTGCTTCAAATTGGGATATGGTTTGAAAATTTTTAGTTCCAAATATTTTTTTCGATAATTTATATGCCATTCAATATTTCCAGTTGATCTTGCGTCAAACGCACAATCTTTCTACCAAAGTTAACGTCAACTTCAAAACCCAAAGCTTCATTAATGGGGACAATTTGAACAACTTCCCCAATTTTACCAAATAAATCGAGATTTTCGTCAATACAGCGAACTCTTGTCGGCTGATTGCGCAAAAAATCTTCTTCTGTATATTTACCCGCCATTCTATTCATCTTCTCGCCGGAGGCTATGACCCATGCAGGACACTCTTTCTTAAATGAAAGATTAATTGGAACTTCCTCAATTTCATATGGGTTCCATCCCCGCATATCAAAACTACCATCTCCATTCGGCATATCCGGAAGTGCTGACATCTCTGGAATAATTAAAGCATCTAATTCATCCAAGAAAAAATGTCCTATTGACTCAACAATTGGTTTCCAATACCGTTGATAAAATTTAGGCGAATTAGACGGGAACATTTCTGCTAAATCTCTATCAGAAACAATATTGTTTATATTACAACTCTCATTGACATAGATCTTCAGAATAGCTTTGCCTTTATCTAGCCCAATAAGAGTAGCGAATCTATTTTGAGGATCAACTTTAGGTATAATATCTGGATGATGACGAGAAACCGCTTCACATGCTTTAATCGCATAATGCTCAAGAAGCTCATGAATTTCTTCTTCGTTTAACACACATCTCTTAGACGAGGCCATAGTTAAATTTTCTTCAGAGGGTTGGCCCGGCTCTAAAGGGACTTGAGGCATATTGGGGATAGATGGGGCTGATGCCTTTTCTTTTTCTTTACGGTCTATATTTAAATAATCTCTAAAGTGCCTATCAACAATCTTACGATATCCATCAACAAGTTTATTTATCCTTACTTCGTACTTTTCTCCAAGTTCTTCTTTTACATGTAATAAATCTTCAACCTGAGATTTAACCATCATATATGTTATTTTTTTTTCTTCTTCAGAATTATCATCTATCCCAACAACATTTTTTGACATTTCTCTTAACATATGCTCATAATGATTAATTAACAATTCTTCAGCAGGAGTATCAGACTCAACAGGTTTTGACAAATCCTCAACTGTAGCTTGTAACATCCTAACATGATACGGTTTGTCATTTGCTATACGCTTCGCCTCAATGAGAGCTTGCCAAGCGTAAGGATAAAAAGGTTTAACTTCCGGAATCAAACCGTAGTGATGCAAAGAAGAAAATCCGTCTAAAGAAAAAGCGTATTTATTATTTATATTATATAGTCTTAGTTTCATAATCACATTATACATGTTTATACACAGAAAAAGCGTATCTATTTATTCCCAATAGATACGCCTTTGACCTTGTTTGACTGTTAAAAGCTTTAGGTTTCCAGTAATGATTTTCCAGATGTCTTCTTATCTTCTTTATGTTGCGCTATCGCCAATCCGAGATCTCCAAGATCACATGCGCCTCCAGAACATGCGCTTCCAGCCCCTCCAAATTCCAAATTACCATCGTCATCTTCAAAACATTGCGACCAATCGATAGCTACATATTCTCTATGTAAATCGCACCACAACTTCCAATTTGTTACATCCTTCAAACAATAAGTCATTTTTTTAATGTCACCGCCAAAATAACGATTAGCAAATTGCCTAGCCCTTCTCACCCAGTCAGATTTACCTCTATAATTTTCAACTTCGCTCTGCAGCCAAGCCTTAAGTAGTTTCTCTGGTGAAGACCCGGAGAGACCCTCCTTCTTCCATTGAGAACCATTTGTTTCACAATCCCTTTCTATCTTGCTTCGAAGGGAATCTACGTCTATGATCTCTCCAATCCCCAACGCACAATCACAGGCAGCAAATAAATCATTCTTAAAAACTCTTAAGCCATCAACAATTAATCCGCTAGCCATTATACTCCCATCGCCATACTCTTTGACAATCTCAGATGGTGTGTAAACTGCGCAAAATGGAGCCTGTGGATAATCTTTATCTCCAGACATCGGCAGCATGGAAATCCCGGTAAACCATTTTCTATTCTTGTAAATATACTCACCGACATCATCCCACTCTTCCGGCCTTATGTTAATAGTATTAGAAACATTATGCCTTAACCATGGCTGAAGACATCGTTCTAACCTCACACCCGACTCTACCCAATTTTGCTGAGTTAACTTAACGAGATCGAGCATCGCAATTGCATTCATAGAGTTCTTGGTCTTAGCTCCATCAGGAACTTCGCAAAGAAAGGAAATAATTTTATCGTTATGGTTCCATACGGATTGTTCAACTGCCATCGGATTGAATTTTTCAAAATACTGAAGCGGAACTTCAATCTTATTTGCTTGAACTCTACGAAAATAGCGTTTAGCGTGATGCGGATGAATACCGGAAGCAGTTCCTAAAATGCAACTGCTAGATCCCGCTGGCTTTACGCAAGTAGTCCTAGCGCTAGGGTTGATCCCTATTATTTTTGATATGCGCTCATTTACTTCAAGAATGAGTTTAGCTCCCTTTCTTTGAAGTTTAGGATCAAAAGCGATCTCTGGATTATCAGCCATACCCGTCATAGATACTCCTAAAAGAGCTTCGCTACGACAAATTTCCTCTGAAACCCGTCCAAGATAATTAAATGTAGTATATCCCGCCTGCAATGTTCCTAAAATAGCAGAAGCTCTACAGGCATCCAAAAATTCAGACTCTGTTTTAGCTTTCTTTACATTTATCTCGCATAAATTACAGTAGCCCCATCCAGATAAAAATTTGTCATCCCCTTGCATTCTTATCTCATCTAGAAATTCATTCTTATTATCTCTTGTTATTTCCATCTTTGCAAAGAATGAAATCTCAGCACAGGGATTTACCAAAAAGTCCTTGTTATCTGCCCATATAAATCCAGGCTCGCCATATTCCTTGACGGCCTCTATAATTTTTAAAAAATCATCTTTATTCGTCTCGTCTCTAATTAACAATACAGAATTATTAGAGCGACTTCGTTGTTTGTTCTCTATAAACCATGACCCCGTTTTAGCCTTAAGCATATCTTCATCATCAGCAGAAAATATAGAAATCGTAGCGCTGCGTCTAACGCCTCCTGAAAGAACAGCATCAGATGCATACATAACAACATCATATGCATCTATGGGATCAAGTTTATCTTTCTTTTTACTTGTTTTATCCAATAAATGATCAATCTTCACCAAAGCTTGATAAAGAGGCTCAGGACCCGGAGCCTTGCTGCCAGAAGAGATCGGAGATCCTTGTGGACGAATAGCCGACACATCGAATTCAACTTTATAGCCTTTATATTCTGGGAACGGAGTCGAATCACTATCAAAATAAGATGAAACCAATACGCCGATAGAGTCCGCCCATCCCTCAATGTCATCTGCGATCTTAAATACTTTAATCCCGTTACTTTTTTCTTTAATAAGAGGGGGTAATTTAGCTACATGTTCTTTTTGAACTGAAAACCCAGTTCCGCATCCGCATAGTAAGAGATACATGCATTCTTGGAAAAATCGTGGACGGTCACAATACGACGCAGAACAATTATAAATCCTATCATTTTTCGTTAAAATTGGTTTACCACCAAACTGAAGCGCCCTTTGCGAGCCAAGGACTCTCTTTTGTATTACCATTTTTTTGGCAAACTCAAAATCATCCTGAATTAATGAAATTATTTCATCTCCGAATCTCTCACGATGCATATTGAAGACCCTATCCACTTGCTCCTCCCAAGATTCTCTTCGTCCTGCATCAAAATTATATCTTGCGTATTTTGAAAAACGTGTATACTCTTGCAAAGCCTTAATGGACATAGATCGTCACTCCCTTTTTCTTTTAGAATTTATAGTTTGTCTGTTAGTATCTTGTCATCCGCATGACATCATACCTATTACGTAAAGATCCGAAACTTCCTTCAAAAAATATTTAACGTCATTTTGGAATTTGCATAAGTCATTGATTTCCAAATAACATGCAGTTATAATTTTTTTTCCGTTTCCATGGAGAATTTTGGCTTCGGGAGAGTCCAATCCTTCCAACTTATACAACGCATCTTCAATTTCATCTATCAAACGCAGACGCCATGGCTCTGATACTATAATTGGGCATGCATGCATCCTCCTTAAGTCATATATTTGCGACCTTTTCTTGAGATTTTTTGTCATACGATAACTATGAGTAGTAGAAAAAATTTGACTATTCGGATAACAAGACTGTAAAGAGTCAATAAGCGCCATATGCTTCCCTAAAGCTACATGCATAGCAATATCATCGATCAATATTATACGGGGTTGCACTTCCAAATTCAATAATGTAGAAAATGATTTTATTACTTTCTTCTCGCCATTGCTACAATCCTTATGCGATATGGTTTCAAATGGTTTTTTTACGGTAAAACCTAATACGTACTTGTCAAGAATGTCTTCCTGCTCAGGATCTTCGCTAGCAAATATATCAATTGTTTCATTAATCTCAAACCCAGTAACCGCTTCGAATAAACTCTTAAATTGATCCCATTTGCTTCTAATTAGCTGAAATTGATGAAGTTCCTTGTCAAAACGGGCGTAATAACAAAGTCGATAAAGTATTTGTTTTATTTCTTTTGGGTGATCATCAAGAAATCCTGTTTTGTCGAACTTTATTTCATAATCACCATATGAAGAAGTTATATTCGCTTCAATTAAAAAATTATCTGGAGATATTGTTTTATTATTTGAAGATGATGCGTGACGTATACAGTGGCTTAAACGTGCTAATAAACGATGTTCTTCATATCCATCGTATCTCTGGAAGATCATTTGGATAGCGTTTAACGCCGTTGATTTTCCAGTTCCATTATCTCCAATAAAACAAACAAAAGGCTTGATATTATCATCTTCCGTGAAATCTAGAAAAAAGTCATCATATGCTTTCATATTTTGTATACGAAGCGATTTGATTTTAATATCTGGAACTTCTTCTAAACAAAAATTAGGTTGCAAGTCTAGCTTCTCTTCCGTATTTGCCTCCTGCAATCTTTTTCGTTTTTTCGATTTCAAACCGTACTTTTCTTTTTTCATATTTCATATTGCGAGGCGTGAAACCCCTATGCCTTCAGTCTAGGGGGAGGTAAGCCGAGCGAATTCAAACGACTTCTCACACCATTCTCCTTTCTTTTGTACTTCAAAAAATATTATACATCTCTTGAAGGTATTTTAAACAACTTTTGTGTATAATGTTAATATATGAAACTGACAAATACAGCAAAACTTGTTATAGACTGTTCTCCTGATGAGTTCAAATCTACCATTAGGCATTACACGAATGCTTATAATTTTGTTTGTAATGTAGGATTTAAATCTTCTAACGGAATTTGTACCAATGGAGTAACTCTTCACCACAAAGTTTACGAAGAATGTAGGAAAAATCTTCCTGCTCAACTTGCCATCTCCGCCAGAATGAAAGCGACCGAATCCCTTAAATCTGTTCAAGCAAGAATTAAAAGAGGAAAGAAGGCTACTTGTCCAAAATCTAAATCTACTGCAATTAGGTATGATAAAAATTCTTACACTCTTTGGTTGAATAAGAATATTGTTTCTATTTCTACTTGTGAAGGAAGAAAGAAATTTAATCTTGTTATTCCCAAATACTTTGAAAAATATTTGACTTGGAAATATACTAGTGCGGATTTGTTCGTTAGAGATGGAAAAGTATTTCTTCATGTTGTTTTTGAAAAAGAAATTTCTGATGTTAAACCCAATAACACCTTCGTTGGTATTGATAGAGGTATTAATCAACTTGCAGTAACATCTCAAAACAAATTTTATGATGGAAGAAAAATAAAAAGAATTTCTCAAAAATATGGGAAAACCAGAAGCGAACTTCAGTCGAAGGGGCATCAGGGCAAAAGACACCTTAAGAAACTCAAATCTAAGGAGCAACGGTTTCGTCGTGATGTTAACCATACAATTACTAAACAGATTGTAAATTCGATTGATTCTGGAAGCACAATTGTTCTTGAAAATCTCAAGGGCATTAGAAACGCAAAGGCAAGAAAGGAACAGAGAAAGGAATTGAACAAATGGAATTTCTTCCAGTTTGAACAATTCTTGACCTACAAAGCAATGGCAAAAGGAATTCGGGTTGAATATGTTTCTGCCAAATACACATCCCAAAAATGTAGTGGATGTGGAGAAATCAGAAAATCCAATAGGAAGTTTCAAAGCCTGTATTTCTGTAATGTTTGTCATCTTTCCCTTAACGCCGATTTAAATGCTTCCAGAAACATAGTTCAAAATTACTTGGATAGTATATCTTACCCAAGTATGGTATCCGTCAATATGCCTTATGCTCCCTCTTCGGAGGTTGAGCAAGCCCCTACGCCTTTAGGCTAGGGGTTATTGACGGGATAGATATCAAAATTCAATTTCGCATTGTTAGGCAAAAATACTAAAGGCTTTGTTAGCTCGCTCATCCCAATGTCTCTCTAAGATCTTCTGTTAATATATTTTTTAACAATGAAATATGGAATTTAAAAATTAGTTGCCCCTTATGAGTTTTTACGCCAAATCTTTTATGATTGCCATCTTCAATTGCAATCATATAATCATTTATGTCATAATTCTTTAATTTATCAATAAATAATACCAAATTCTCCCTAATAATAAATTCGCCCAGAAAATCTATGATAAAATAAGAAAAGAACTCATCCTCATACTCGTTATAATCCTTATACTCCATACCTATATCGGTCATAGTAATCCAAAACGTTAAGTCTCCCTTATCGTCCCATTCTCCAATTGTAATGTTTTTGGGCGGATTTTCTACAATAATATTCAACAAATCTCTATAACGAGATTGCTTCTGCGCAGGATAAGATTGTTCACTTTGTTTCACTTGACTCGTTGATTCCATAAACCTCCTAACTGTATTTTTAAAAATTCAAATCTATTATACAGTTCTGAAGTTTAAAATCTCCATCTAAACTTAATTCCTAGGATGCACTTCTCTTTCATAGTAGTTGCCCATTTACTCCACATGCTTCCTGATTGATTATTATCCTCATTGCTACCATTATGGAACCCATCATCCTCATCCCATCTTGAATATGGGCGTACGTGCTCTAAAATCCATTTTAAAACATTATTTTGTTTCTTTTTTTTCAAAGGGGCTTCTCCTTTTCTTGTAGAATATATATTCTATAAAACAAAAAGGAATTCCTATGTATTGTAATTGGTATAAAGTAGCTAAGATTAATCAAGAGGCAGGGCTTAAAGAAACATTGCCCGCCGCTTTGTTAGCAGCTCTCATATCGGTTATGGGAGGTATGAATGTATGGAGCGCATCTAGACAATATAATGTTGAACCAGAAGCAATAGAACAAGCTTTAAGTAATCCATCAATTGCTAATGCTATTTCCGATGAAAAGAATGAAGAAAAATCAAATCAAAAGGAACAAGAATTTTCACAAGAACAACTTTTACAAGAAAATATTATTGCTAGAACTATTTATGCTGAGGGACGAAGCGAAGGTTCTGATGGAATGAATGCAATTGCTACAGTAATTTATAACAGGGGTAATGGGAATCCTCAAAAGATGATTGAAGAAATTAAAAAACCTTTACAATTTAGTTGCTGGAATAAAGCAGGAGCTTCAGATTGGACAAATATGAAACAGGGAAAGGGATCTTCTTGGGATACAGCTATGTCTATAGCTCATTCTATGATAAATGGAACTTTCCAACCAGTTGATACTTGGAATCATTACTATAATCCTAGTATAGCTGATCCATCTTGGGGATATACCGATAAAAGTAGAACTCAATTGAGACCATTTGATACAATCGGTAATCATAAATTCTTAACACTTTAAATTAAAAATTTAATTTCCCGGCCCACACTTAATAATATATATATTTATTGGTCCAAATTAAGGTATCTAATACAGCGCATTAATTCAAAAATGCAAACAGGCATTCCTCAACGAATTATAACATTTTTACACTAACTTTATCGAGTAATTTTTACCACGTTTTTCGCTCATTTTTATCCTTTTTTGATCGATCATGGTTAAATAGATAGTAAAAAATACTATCTAGAAAAATATTTTTAATTAAAGAAGGTAACTTTTTAAAAAACATTGTATAATGAAAATGTCGGTACAAAAGGTAACGACCCCTTCCATGTAGGGAATACATGAGTGTGAGAGTAAAAAAGGAGAATAGATATGACTACTGAAAATACCACAACCCCAGACAGTTGGGAATCCCGCATAGATCAGTTCGCTAAAATTGTTGGGCTATCTGTCGAAGAAGTAAATGAAGCCTTCGCTGAGAAACCATTCGAATTAACAAGGGATACGCTTTATGTTCTGGAAATGCTTTCAGATGATAGCGTAACTCCATTTGGGGATATTCGAAAATTATTCTGCGACGAAAGAGGCGTCTCATTACCTAAACTACGTTTGGCCGTAAAATATCTCAGAGGGGATAAGGAAAAAAGAGAAACCGCTACTACGCAAGTTGATCCCGATCTTTATGATCTTCAGACTAAGTACGGAATTAAAACCCGATTTGAGGATCTAGGACCTGAAGAATTGATTCCCAATTATAATCCCCAAAAAGATAATCGTATTACTAAGGCTCTGAAAAAAATATTTGGCGATAAAAATGTTGTCGCATTCAAGCCTGATTCCAAACAAGTTGCAGTCGAAGAGACTGTCAATTATATTGTTGACATCAATAACGGGTTGCCAGAAGAGGATGCTATTGAAGTTAACGGTGAACTTGTCAGACTCTATCCTATTGGGAAAATGCCCAATCAGACAGTGGATGAAGATCCGTTGTTCCACGGCGAACCACTCAAAAGAGGTCGTTCTATTGTCAACAGAATCAATTGGAGCGAATTCGGGAAAACTGAAAGACAGTTTGCTCGTATTTTGGTTGATAAGGAAGATATAAATCCGGACGATAAAGTCCATGTCCGTCAATTAATGTCCGATCTTAGGGACGGAATGGATAGACTCAAGACGGAATATCCGGAATCCTACATGATCTTCAAGGAACTTCAGAATAAAGATGGATTGCCAAAATTAATTCTTTCAATGGATGAAGCTTTTGGCAAGAAAAATAATCCATTCGGAGTTAGCCTCAACCGTAAATATTAATCCCTAAATTTGCGCCCGAAGGGATCTTTTCCCTTCGGGCGCAAAAGGAGCAAAATGAGTAAACGAAAAAATTATAATTTCAATACTCCATGGGATTCTGATTACTGGATGGAATCAAATGGATTTTTCTGCGGTTTCAATATGCCTGATGCATTGAAATCGCAACAGGATAAAGATGCCGAAGTTATGCAAGAGCTTCCTCCCTATAACTGGCGCAAAAGTTATCTTGTCGATGAATATCCGGCATGTCCTCGTGAATGGATGTCTAGCGAGGGTAGATTAACAAGTTACTTTGTCCCCGTTCAAAAAGACAAGGGAATGTGGCTCGATTTCAATAAAAATCAAGAGAATAGATATCATGTAGCAATTGTAGTATCTATCCAAGGAGTTAATGCGATAACAGGACTTCCATGTAATGATCCTCAATTAGAACAATATATCGATTGTTGCCCTAAGCATAAAAGGCCTTTTGGACCCAATAGACTATGCGAAGAGTGCGGATTCAAGTGGCCTAAGCAGAATTATATATGCACATCTTCTACGCCTTATGGATATTTTTGGCTAGATGGATTTAGAGCGGCAAACGGCGCTGTTCAACAATATATATTAACAGAACAAACCATGAGAGGAGCTGCCTCTAATATCATCGGAAGTAAAAGAGTTTATGCAATCGGGATAAGTTATTTTCTATCCAAGAATCCCAAGCCTGTTCCGGAAAAAATTACTGAACAAATCTTCAATAATAATAACTATTATTCATCACCCTGTCATACGCCGATAGATTGGACAACTCCGTCAATAACAAGTAATGGAAATCCAATGCTTGATTATAGTTCTACTTGCGGCAATTTTACAATCAGCAATAGTACGGGGCCAATGGGCGGGGGAGGGACAATGAGCGCTTCTGCATGTTCCAACAATATTTGCAGATCGCAAGTCAAATCGAAGGAAATAGCAAGTGGAACATATACGTCTATCCAAACAAAGGGGATTGAGATCGCAGCAGGGGCGAGTATTCGTCAACAAGTCTATGATGATATGGAACCTATGGATTTCTGGAGAGATAAACCAGAAGCGTTAATGTTCATCAATTATTGTTTGGAAGATGAATGTATCAAAATAATAAAACAAGGTAAAATAAGTAAACAAGGACACCCGCAAGGATTTCTAAAAGAGGTTCCTGTAGGCAATTAATAAGGAGAAACAAATGAGTAAAGAAAAATATACGCATATTATTGCAATTATAGACCGTTCGGGTTCTATGACGGGCATCAAAGCAGATATGGAAGGCGGGTTTGATAGTTTCGTTAAAGAACAAGGAGGGGTAGAGGGAGAGGCCACTCTTACTCTAGCTCAATTTGATACTGAATATGAAATAGTACATGATAATATCGCTATAACTGATGTCCCGAAATTCCAGCTAACGCCAAGAGGAGGAACTGCTCTTCTTGACGCAATAGGGAGAACTCTTTCAACTGAGCGGGAACGTATTAATAAGATGGATGAAGACAAGCGCCCATCAAAAATTATTTGCGTTGTCATTACAGACGGTCAAGAGAATTCATCCCACGAATACAATCGAAAACGTGTATTTGAAATGGTTTCTGATTTAGAGGGAGAAGAAGATCCTCAATGGGATTTTGTATTCCTAGGAGCTAATCAGGACGCTATTGCTGAAGGCGGAGGAATGGGCGTTATCAGGAGCAAAGCTATGACATATGATGCAACCAGCGATGGCACACGAGCAGCATTTAAATCGCTGAGTAAAAATATGACCATGTATCGTTGTTCTGCCTCAGGCGTCGAATATTCGTTTGATGACAATGACAGGAAAGTTCAAGAAGACCTAATCAATAAGAAATCAAAATTCGAAAAAGCGATTCCATCTTATGTGTCCGATCTTAATGGCACAAGAGAAGATTAATCTTTTAATGAACTAAATTGCAAAAACCCCATGATATAGCATGGGGCTTTTGTATAATAGATTAAATATTTAACAAAAAAGAAGGGGATAATATATGTCAATATCGCCAGATAAAAGTGGGAATTCTTTGGAGCAAAACAGGATCGTATTTTTGAGTGGAATATTCAATGAAGATAAGGCAAAAAGTATTATTACAGAAATTTTAGCTCTTGAGGCCAAAGACCCGACAAAAGATATATTATTAATGATTGATTCTTACGGAGGGTATATACATAGTCTTATGGCGATACATGATGTGATAAAACACGTAACCAGATGCGATATCATAACGTTAGGGATTGGCAAACAAATGAGCTGCGCCCAAATGCTCCTAATGTCGGGGACAAAGGGTAAGCGATTTGTTACTCCTAACTCCAGAATATTAATGCACCAGTTATCAGCCGGAACATTTGGTAAATTATCCGAAATGGATGTCGATATTATTGAATCTAAAAAAATACAAGGTATACTTGAAAAATTAATTGTTAAATATACTAAGTTATCAAGATCAAAAATAAAAGAGCTTATGAGGATTGACTCTTATATTTCCGCAGAAGAAGCTCTTGAAATGGGGATGATTGATGGAATTATAAAATGCCCGTCAGATCTATATAAAAACAAAAATATCAATCTCTAGTTTGGAAGGATATTTGCGTTATTTTTTTGAATGAACCGGCATGAAAATAGTAATTATACCGGGAGTGGGATTCCACGAACATAAAGAGAATCATCTATATTTTAAAGACCAGATAAGTTCAAAAATACCCAATTGCGAAATAGAAATATTTTATTGGCAGCATAATTTATCCATCCCTCCAATTCCAAATCCATATAAAACTGTTAGGAAATGGGTTTGCGAAATTATTCTTGATTTCCAACATGTAATTAAATATGCTCAACAAACAGAAGTTCCATCCGCAGATTATTATATAGGTCATTCGGCTGGAAGTATTCTGGCGCTAGTACAAGAAAATCCATCGTGTGTAACTTTTGGAAGCCCCGCTGTATTAGTTGATATTATACGTGATAAAGATGAAAATGAAATATCAATATCTTCCGTAATAGGACAAAAGAAAAGTATTTTAAACATTGTAAATAAATATGATCAATTAGCATATAATATCCCATTCGATAATGTAGAAAACTACGTTTATGCAGGGCCATGGTGGAATTTTAACGCCTATAATCCATATGTGGCGCATTATGATTATTGGAGAAACCCTGAAATCATTAAAAAGATTGTAAATTCACTAATATCTATCGATCAGTCCTAGAGAATAACAGTTCTCTGCCGATTAATTTCCAACCGCAAACAACCCCTTAGTTCTGTAGCAGAGCCTTTATTTATAACAACCTTTAACTTATAATTATTAGGAATTGCCGTTGAACGAGCTTCTACATCAAAGTATATTCCCATCTCTGCATCGCCAGCCATTATTTGATTTATTACATAATATGCAATTGGAGTCTCTGTATGCGCATAAGCAGGATTGCCATTGTTATCGAGATAATATTGTCCCTGAGGACATACCATCCATATATCAATATGTGAATCCATCGTGCCTCCGCTAAAATAGACCACGCCATCCTTTATGTGTATCGGATCACACCAATCTACATAAATTGTTTTAGGAGATTCATCAACCGAAAAATCAAATGATAATTCATTCTCCACATCAGCCCCAATAGAAGCATATTTAACCAAGCCAGAACTTTGATTGCTCTCGATCTCTATGACTTGCTTAATTTTCTCAACGGCATACGCTTTATGAAGCGCTAAATCGTCAACTTGAACTGTTCTGTCTGCTATTGGAAGCATATTTACCTACTCCTTAATATATTATATTTCAGTTACTTTATTCAAACTATAAGCCTCCTGCTCCTCTTAGAAAGGTTATTTGTATTGTTTCTTTGAATTATTAGAAAGGTTATTTGTATTGTTTCTTTGAATTATTACAGAATGAATAATTGGTATAAAATATCTCGCATGGATAGAATCGCTAAAGAACGTGACTATAGCTGGGTAAGTATTAGTCTTCCAAAAAATATTGGATCAAAAACAATGCAGTATGCTAAAACCATTCCTGAACGTGAACTATTTATCAAAAAAGAAGAAAAAGGTGAAGTAGTTCATGGAAAAGGTTGGAAATATGGAGTTGAAGATGATCCTCATATCACAGTTCTATGGGGCATACACACAAAAGATGTTCGTAAAGTTAGAAAAATTCTTGAAGAGCAAAAAGGAGGCACAGTAAAACTTGGCCAGATAGGAATGTTTGAGAAAGAAGAATACGATGTTTTGAAGGTCAATATAATAAGCTCGGCACTTCACCGTATTCATTACGCTCTCCAAGAGAACTTAGAGCACTCCAGCACATTCCCGGATTATCATCCGCATGTTACGCTGGCATATCTAAAATGCGGTAATGGAGAGAAGTATATCAAAAACAGAAAGTTTGAGGGATTAAAATTTGATTTTGACGAAGTAATTTTTGAAGATTACGAAGATAAATCAACAACCATTAAACTAATGCGTTAACAGGTAAACTTTGCTCTGGTTGAGGGACTTTGGTTAATCCGCCCATAGGATAATTATATTCCTCTTTTATTCTTTCTGGATGGCGCATGCCTTTATACAGTTCCCAAGATCTCCATGCAGTTAAAAATTCTTCTTTTTTTGGCAATCTACCTAAACGATCAGTAAGTTCCCTGAAAACATCGCTTAACTCCATGAATTTATCAAGAAAATCTGGGTCAGAAGAAGTCAATCCAACAATTTTAGATAACATCGCATGCAACTTCCCCCACCTCTTCAGATCTATTTTTTTATAGTCTCTTGATGGGGACATGGCGAATCGATAATTTTCTTCTGTGACAAGGCAGTAAAATGCCTCAACCATTTTATGTTCTTTGTACCAATTCATATACTATTATTTCGATAGAAAGGTATATTGACCCTTTTTATTGAAATACTAACATTATGAAAATATTAAAATTAGCTCAACCATTTTCAAATGAAGGAGTAGACCCTCTCGAATCTCCAGAAGCCGAATCCTTTCTAATGGAACAAGAATGGCGAAAGGAGGAACTTGGCGAGAAAGGTAAAGCGCATACATCTGATATCATCGAAGATATATCTAAATCCGGAGTATTTGACGAAAGATTAAGTTCATATTTAGTATCAAATGGCTCGGTAGGGTGGTTTAGATATAATGACGGTAAAATATATGAAGTCCTTGTTACTCCGCTAGCGCATGGTCAGCATAAAAATCTTTTAGAGTAAAATATCGTAGAAGCAAAATGAAAATGTATCGAATAGCATGGAAGTTCGCCAAAGATGGAAGCTATATTTGTGAACTTTGCAATACGCTCCTAGAAATAACAGATATAATAAATAATCCAAAACATCATTTTAACCCGGGGCAATTGATGAAATGCTCCTGCGGGAAATCTAAAGTTTGGGCAAACTCAATTCGCTATCCAAAAGATCTCATTAAATGGTGCGATGGAGAAGAAATACCATACAGCCACGATCCAGAAGCGTGGGGGTTCTGTAATGATGAATACTGCCCTTATTGCTGGGGAGTATGGAGTTGTTTAAAAAATGGATATCAAAAAAATGGGAGATATTACGATCTCTTCGGATGCGAACGATGCAAAGATAATCAGCACTCCCTTGCCGTTGACGGAACAAGGCTAGGGGAAATAGACGGACAAGTTTATCTTGCTAATTGGTATAAGACTCATCAGGACATGTGGAGGCATATGATATGAGCAAAATGATGGACGCTTTTATAGAACAAACTTACGCTCCTCATGGTGGTATCGACGCATTTGAAGAAAAGAGGCAAGAAGTCTTCGACAAAGCATCTCAAATACATGATGGATGGATAACTAAAGCGAAATTGCAACTCAACCGTTCTCAAAATTGCAGCGATTACATAAGTATACCAACTAAGTTAAAGGTTGGCGAGCTTGATCAAAAGACTGAAACCCATCCAAGTTTTGCTAATTACGACCATTCTCTTGAATCTAATCGTCTCACTGCTTTAAGAGATAAGTATGATTATATAGAACCTGAACCAACGTATGTTGACTCTTCTGATATGCAAATAAATACAGAAGTATATGAAAATATTGATCCAGCGGAAGTACCTAACCTAAGCGGTTTATTTGACAATGTATTCGGATTAGATTAATCTAATTTTGCTTGGAAGGCTGTATAATAATCCAATGAAAGCAAAATTGTATTTTTATTATGGCGCTATGGGAGCCGCCAAAACCGCACAACTATTGATTACAAATTTTAATTACAAAGAGCAGGGCATGAATACTCTGCTGGCGACTTCCTCAATTGATGATCGAGATGGCATCGGCGTGATAAAATCAAGAATTGGAATAGAGGCGAAGGCTGATCTTGTGATCTATGAAGATACAAATTTCTATGAGATAGTATCAGAACTAATTAAGAAACAAAAAATAGATCTTATCATTGTCGAAGAGGCTCAGTTTCTATCAAAATGTCAAGTTGAACAACTAAGTGATATTGTAGACACTCTCAATATCGTCGTTATATGCTATGGATTGAAAACTGATTTTAAAAATAAATTATTTACAGGAAGTAAACGCCTAATAGAACTTTCGGATTCAATTCAAGAAATAAAAACAATGTGCCACTGCGGAAGAAAAGCCAACTGCAATCTTCGTCTAAGTAATGGAGAGGCAATTAAAACTGGCGTACAAATACAAACCGGAGGAAATGAGTCTTATATCGCTGTTTGCAGGAAGTGCTGGAAGTTGGGAAGAGTAAAATAGAATCAGACATATAGCTTGCTAAAACAATCAATTACAATATCTTTTAATTTTGGCGGTTGGTAAAACTGCTTTAACTTTTCCAGCCTCATCGTATTATTAACAAGATATAAACCTTGTTCCGCCCTTAAATCTTCTATTCCAATTATTTTAGTATATTCTGCCCATCCGCACCAAGATGCAATATCAAAAATAGATGCATTACCATCATTTGCAACGTTAAATACTCCAACCTGATCATTATCTAATAAGCTTTGTACCGCTTCAACGATAGTAGTTGTACATGTTAAACTATCCCACTTATCATATATATAGTGCTTGAAATTAGGTAGCTTTACTAACAAATTCTTTTTATTTACTACATCGCTGAATAATAACCTAGGGCGAATGATAAGGTCTCTAGATGGATCTATTAACCTCTCAGCGGCAAATTTTGTAACTGTATAATTACAATGAGAAACGAGATTATTGTTCTCCCTGCTATTATTCTTGTCATAAAGACATCCAGTTGATATATGCACAAACCTTTTGTTATTTAATTTGCAATAATCACTTAAAATTTTAGGCACATACGCATTTACAAACATAGCCTCTTCAAAATTTCTAGGATCTTCGCACCACCTAGTATCGCTATTCCCAATACAATTAATAATAATATTGAAGTCATCTAATTTTGATAAAGGCATATTATGAAGAGATTGAGCGTTAAAGAAACCTCTTCCTCTAACATCATATCCATTCCGCTCGAATTCAGATCCTAGATACCCTTTGCCTAAAACAATCACTTTCATATTTGATATTATACATAATGTGTAACATTCTAAAGGTAAAACATAATTATTTTGTGAATTATTTACCTATGAAGATTTACAAATTAGCTCAATCCGAAGAATACTTACTTGAAAATGGGATGCTTTATGACGAAGAGGGCGATGAAGTATTTTCTGTAAGAGAACTCTACAAATATAATATCCCCCTCTTCAAAAGCCATGAAGATGCAAATTCTTTTCTAGAACAAATTGAGAAATCTTCTGGGAAAAAATTCGGAAGAGTTCCATCTGTAGATCTTCTAAAAACTCTTCGGTACAAAGACACTCGAAAAGAAAAGCAAGAAGCTGAACAAGAATGGCTTAATGAGAGAGAAAAAAGATGGCAACAGGGGAAATTTTAGTAACTACCTAGAATCTTATCCTCACGTTTCGCATCCATAGCATTTTCATAAGCAGACTCTGAAACATTCTCATATTCATTCACAAGATCAAATGTCTCTGATAAAGATTCATGGTCAACTGGAACTTCGTTTCCATTCTCATCCTTTACAGAAATTATATCTACTGATGCGCTTGCCCCCGGATAAGTCATCAAACTACCTTCATATTCAGCTTTTTCAGCGGGAGAATAGGAATATTCAATAAATGCTGTAAAAGGAGTACCTTCATCTTCCATTAAAGATATTGTTCCGTTAGAGTCACGATAAAGAGTAACTTCTTTTTCGCTCGTCCCTTTGCCCGGCCCACGATAGCGAGAAGTCAACCACCCCGATTTAATACCCATCGCTTCCCATTCTTTCCTTGAAATAGAAAGTTTATTGCCAGATGCTGTCTTTAATATTTTCATGTGTTATACTCCATGTGTTTTATAAGATATTATTACCTATATTCTCTTAAAAAGGTTCATTCCCCTGCCAAAAAGAAATATATCGCATGAAATCTTGGTACAAAACATCCAAAGACAGAGAGTATCCCATCGCCGCCGCCATTTATGCCGGAGGAAAATTCTTTACGGGAAGAAACCATGCAGAAGCTTTGCAAAATGCCATTCAGGAAGGCTATGCAATAATAAACTCCGATGATGAACTGGTCGATAAAGACGGTAATGATATGACATATAGCGGAGCAATAGACCTATTTCTCACAAATAAAGGGAGATATATAAATAGATTTCAATCATCGATGATGGGGGAGGCAACCGGAGCGGAATATATCCCTGAAAAAGATTTAGATCCAAAAATCAAAGATTTAGATCCAAAAATCACATAATCTCGTCAATATACTCGTAAAGCGCTCTGAATTTACCTAAGTCCCTATCGACATGCATATGCCCAAAATACCACTTCTTAAAAGTAGTTGCGTGAGCGATATGATCTAAATATTTAATGGTTGGGTCATCACCTTCTATCGGTCTTTTTGAAAATCCTAAGACTTCAATTAAAGATCGGGGGATTGTGTGAGTAATAATATAATCGACTGAGTATTTCACCTTCTCCAATTGCCCTAACCCATAATCCATTTCTGCATAATTGGGCAATTCTCTATCCCACCAAGATACTCCTATTCTTCTACTTTCTCTATCAGTAGAGTGCGCCCCCCCAAAAGTAAAAAACGATTTCCCTCCAATTTGATATATTTCGCCACGTTTCAAATGGTATACATCTTGGCATACTACTCCCACCTTGCCTCCGAATTTTTCTTCAGTCGGCAGAATATCTAAACGCTCATGATTCTCATGGTTCCCGTCCACAAACAGCGTAGTCCAAGGTTTGTCTCTTAACCACTTGAGTTTATATTGCTCTTCTCTTCCAGAATCGTTCTTCCAAATAATCCCGAAATCTCCAGCGACAATGACATAATCTTCTTTGGTTAATTTTTTACCCTCTGGAAATTTTTTTGTAGAAAACCTAAACGGATCTCCATGTATATCTCCTGTTATGTAAATTTTTGTCATATAGACTATTATAACTAATTTTATGGATAATACAAGCATGAATGATGTTCAATTAGAATCTTTTAGTCAAAAGCTTGAATCAATGGGCAAAAAAATCAAACTTCCATTGCGACAATCTCAGGCCAATGAATTTACGAAGGCGAGCGGGAAAGCCTACGATCTTCAGTCGTAGGATGAAAGCGAACATTTCAATTATTTTAACTTTTTTAGAGGAAAAAGTTAATAACTTAATGTATAATAAAAATGTGAAAGCGATAAAGGTCAAAATATATCCTAGAAAATGGCAGAAAGAATTAATCGAAAAACATTTCGGTTGTTGCCGAGTTATCTATAATTATGGACTAGAAACGAAATCCAAAACATACACAGAAACCAAAAAATCAATTTCTGTTTATCAAATTCAAAAAGATATTCCAAAGATGTATGAAGAAAAACCTTGGCTAAAAGAAGTTAATGCCCAATCACTTCAACAAACCCTAAAAGATTTAGACTCTGCTTTTTCTCACTTTTTCAAGAAAAACAATAAATTTCCAAAATTCAAATCAAAACACAATCCAAAACAATCTTTTCGTGTTCCACAATACTTTGAAATTTCTAAAGACAAAAAGCATATTAAACTTCCAAAACTAAAGTGGATAAGATTCATAGATAAATTTAATGCTCCAGAAGATTGTGCATTTAAAAACATAACTGTTTCAAGAGAAGGAACAGAATATTATGCTTCAATTTGTTATGATGAAGGAATAGAAACCCCACAGCCTTCACAAATCAAAGAAAGCAAAACACTAGGAATTGATTTAGGGACAACTCATTTGGCAATATTTTCAGATGACACAAAAATAGATAATCCTAAACATTTCAAAAAGTATGAAGACAAATTAGCAAAAGAACAACAGATTCTTAGTAAAAAGAATAAAGACACAAAAGTATATCAAAAACAAAAGGAGAAAGTAAGACGAATACACAAAAAAATTAGAAGCCAGAGAAAAGATTTTCTCCATAAATTAACAACAAGTTTAGTCAAGAACCAAGACTGGACAAGTTATGCTATGGAGGATTTAGCAGTAAAAGAAATGGAACAAGAAAATTTCGCACCAATGTCTAAGGCCATAGGAGATGCGGGATGGAGAATGTTTAGACAAATGATGGAATATAAATGTGAAGATAGTGGTAAAAATCTTTTAGTTATTGGAAGATTTGAACCATCTAGTAAAAGATGTTCTGTTTGTGGTCATATCTATCAAAAATTAAAACGAGAAGAAAAAGAATGGGAATGTTCTTCTTGTGGAACAAATCATGATAGAGACATAAATGCTGCTAACAATATTAAACAATTTGCTTTAATAAAAAGTCTGGGCAAAGACTTTATTTCCGAAAGGAAACTAGAACCCCACGGTCTTTAGCCGTGGGAGTATGTCAGACGCTCGATGAAGAGTCATTTAAAGAATATTGCAATATTGTCCACAGGCTCAGCGGAAGAAGCACATTATTTAAGGTTATCATTAATCAATAATCATAGCTTGCATGATCTGTTTATCGTATTGATCCCAACTTAAACATGCAAACCCATAGATGCCCCATTTTTCGGACCAACTATTTTGTATATAAACGCCCATATCATCATAACCACAAAGCAAAACTGCATGTCCGCCACGGTTTATCGCCTTATCTCCTAAATCTCTAATCATTCCATTCCTTTTATCGACCCAATCCCATTCATCCGTAATCCTAAATCCGGCCAAAACAACACCATATTGATGTAGGGCAAACTTTATGGATGTTATTCTTTTTAACTTTCTATCCATCGCTGATCCCTCAATCTCTGGGTACGCAACATATTGGGGTTTCCCTTTTATCAACCCTAAACTAATTGATGCTGTTGCCACAGATATCAATGTTGTTCCCGGATGATTATTCATGTCAATCTTCTTGGCTTCTTCATATATCTTATCACCATCAACTTGCGCAGGATAGTGCAAGGTTTTCCAATTGCGAAATTCAATATATCCAGCGGCAGAGTATCCAGCGCAGTGCGGCGTTTGCTGTTGGTTACTTGAACTTAAACACATATCTCTTGAATCAATCCTTCGTGGAGCTATAAATTGTTCTGGAACCCTCATTATTATGCGTTTGGCACGAATATCAGGCTCATCTAATAGTCCCCCCGATTCAAAATTAGTCTTACTGTATCTCAAATGATCTAATAGCATTAAAATCCCCCATTTTGAATATAATAATTTGTTGATGGCAGTTCATTAGTTACAATAGTGGGTACAAAATTTGTAAATGTACGATCATTCATTAAAGGCGGACGTATATCTGATGGGTTCCTAGCCGTAACGCATCCCGATAATATAGCCGCTATTGCAATCACTATTATTTTTTCTCTAAAATTCATTTATATTAATTCTAAAAAACAAATGATTTGCCCTCTAAAATCAAGGATTCCATAGCAATAAGATAGAAATTAACACATTATGATATCTTGGTATAAAATTGCCCAAAATAAGAGAAGAGAATTCGGATTTGATAACGCCGAAAATGTCTTCTATAAAGTTATTGAAAAACAAGAAGCGTTTCAAGAAGATGATGAGTTGCGTGTTTATCATGCCTTCAGAGATATGAATGATGCCATAATAACGGCAAAACACGGACTAAGCGGACAAAGTGTGGCAGAAAGAGTTTATTCCTATGAAAGCAATAATAACCCTAAAGGTCTGTTTATAACAACAAACTTCGAAACAGCTAAGGACTTCACTACTTTTGGGGCTATTATGGAATTCACTTGCCGATATAAAGAACTGGAAATCCCTGTATGGCCGGGAGGCGGATATACAGTTCAAGGTGGCATGTCGGAATATTGGGACTGGGATAAGTTAGATGAACAGCGTCAACAAGCAATCCTAAAACAAAGAGAGAAAGCAAAACAATCAGAATATAAGGCTATTGCAAATTCTAGCCGTCCTGAACTTGCGGAAATGCTTATGGCTCCAAGAGAATATCAGGCACTATTTATCGGTAATCTTAATCCGTCAAGAATCAATTCATTTTGGGTTCAAAAACATGAAGATACGCCTCTCATCTCAGACCCATGGGAAGAACTGGCGAGAGAGGATTTCATCCAACAATATCAATATAGCAAACGAAAGGGATTTGACGGTAAAGAAACAATGGAAAATAAGCATATCGATATAAAAAATAAAGTGTATATGCCAGAAGATGAATTTGATGCAACAGATTTTCTGAAAAGATTGGCCGATGATCATGGATGGCCAGTTAATAAAATATTGGAAATAATTAAATCTTGGAATATAGACGAAGCCTCTAAATATCTTCAGGCATTTTTATGGCCAAAACAAATACCTCCCATGGAGCAATGGCTTCAACTTCTTTTCCAATAATTAACTATTGGGATAATTCTTCCGCCTTTGGCTCTTCAATATATATTTCACCCAACTCTGCAAGTTCTGCCAACTGTTTTGCAGATGCTAATTTATTTAATGAACCTAAATTTATTCCATTGGATAATAGTTGGTACGGCCTTTCGGGGACATCATTCTTATTGATTGCCCATCCATGCTCATTATCAATCCATTCATTTGATTTATTTTCGTGTTTCCATTTTAACAGTGTCATTTTCGCATCTCCTTAATCATTGCAAACAATTGGATTACAAGTTAAAATTTTAGCTCTAATTAACGATTTATCTTGCGGAGGAATAGAGCCAATATAACCGTTCAATTTACCGTCTGTACTTCCCACAATATCTAACGGCGTAGGAAATTTAACATTAGGGGGATTTGGATTCGGGATAAACTCAGATGATGCGCCTCTTTTATATTTTTTATTCAATTCCTTACGATACTTTTGTATTTCATAAGTCCTATCTTCATCCTCTGGAAAAAATTTTACTATCGGCATATATCCTCCGCCCCCGTTACTTAGTTTTGAAAATTCTTCAAAATATTATTTTTAACAATTTTTTTTGGAATATCATCAAACGCATCCATAACTCCGTCAAATGGTCCCATTACTTTACTATGTTCTGGAGTTCTAACCCCATACATTCTAATGTTATTTGCTGTTTTATAATCCCCTTGCTTATATGAAGAAAACGGAATCGACACAATATGTTTATTTGAACGAGTTACACACCGTATCCCGCAAACTAAAGACGGTTTGGATGGCGCAGAGAAAACCATATCCATGTTATCTCTAGGCTTAGCTATAAATTGAGTTGACATATCCCCTGTATTATACAGAAGACTTATATATTAATTATTACATTATCGTTAAAAGTGCTTGCCCATAATGTTCGTTGAGATGATGCTTGTATATCTTTTTCTCCAGTTTCCAATGGCGCAGCTGCCGGCTCCTCTGTATGGATTTCATTAGAACCTTTTGATGCGTTTATTTTTTCTATTTCATATTTCACCTTAGGCAAGTTCATAACCTCGGGAGGAACCTCATTCAATTTGCTGGGGGAATGCCTCAAGAAATATGACCACCTATTATCTTCCAATACATTAATGAATCTTTGATCGTTTTGCACAAAAGAAGGGGGAGTATTATAGCCCACAAAAGCACCGCCGAAATACGTATTATCAGAAATCTTTGTCCTATCAGCCACTTTTAGCCATTGATCCATAAGCCATTCTCTCATATCCTGCCTCTTGGAAAAATAATCCACCACAATAGGAGTCAATTCAAGATGTAACAAACTACTATTTTTGGCCATTTCCGCCCATGTGTTAAAGTAAACACCCTTTAATTCTTTAATGGCTTCTTTGTCTGAAGCGAATCTATCAATAGCAATATCATACACTTTATCAATACGATATTGGTCACTGGAGGATATTTCATTTTTCCATCGCTCTAAAAGATTCTGTTGTAATTTTGGATCATTTTTAACCTTTTCTATAAGCCCATCAATTGCGCATTTTTCGACGGGATTTCCATAACTTAACTCTTTTTCTATATAATCGCTAATTTTATTTATAACTTCCGGATCATTATAAAGCGCATGACCGAAAGGATTTTCAATTTTATCTTCCCAATTTGAAACGGCTATATTCTTCCACGTATTGAACCATGTTTTTCTTATAAGCGGGTCTTGCATTAATTCAAGCCTCTCGCTTTCATTAAAAATCATTGCCTGCGCTGGAAACGTTTTTGCATGGTATTTCGCCCCAGACATCCAAGCTTCTCTTTCTTCTTCGTCAAGATTTTGCGTATCTACCGAACGAGGATCGTGTTTAGATCGCTCTTTGATGTATTTTATCTTTATCTTTTTTATCGACGGAAGATTATCCAAACCTAGTTCAGATGGTAATTGTTGTATCAAATAAATATCTTTTTTTAAAGCATCTATCCACCAATTTCTTGCAATCTCTATAACTCTTGGGTCATTTTTTATATATTCAAATGGACAGCTTGGCCAGAATTCACCACTAAATTCTTCATTACTCAAAATAGATTTCCATATATCTTCGTCATGTTGTAATTCAGGAAATGGAGAAGACTCTAATGAGTAAGGATGATCCATTATGTACGCCTTCCAAGTCTTTTTCAATTGATCTATAATCTGTGGAATATTGAGTAAATCCTTGGGCGTTTCCTTCGCTATATAGATATCCCCTGTTCTTATTAATTCAACCCATTTCTCAATAACAGCATTGAATATATCCTTGTCTTTTTCCATTAATTCTTTTGGCACTCTACAATTATATCCCCCCTCCCCATAATAAGAGTTTACAGGATCTTCACTATTAATCCATCCCATAACAGTATTTTTGGCAATATCCCTATATATAGCGCCCCCGTCGGATTCTTCTTTCAATTCCTTGGGCAGTCTATCTAATTGAATTGGTTGATGTTTTATTAACGTCTTCCATTCTTCTCGTGCAATATCCAATACACGAGGCTCTGATCTTAACGACTCAAGATTGGGGGATAAATAATACGTAGGATCATTTTTAATGTGCTCTATAAATTCAAAAACAGCACTTTCATGCAACTCTCCATTCTTTAAATCTTCTGGAACATATGCATAATCCCTTACATCATATCTTATCCTGTCTATGAAATATTCTTGTGCTTTTTCAATGACTTTTTTATTTTTCTTTACTTCCTCAAATGGGCAATCATTCCAAGACATAGGCGCTTTCATTAAATATGATTCCCATCCCTCCTTGTGCGCTCTCCCCATTCTCGGATCATTTTTAACATAATCAGGAGCATATTTAAAACCCGTGGGATCTTCTTTAATATTTCTTTCCCATGCCTCTTTTAACGCTCTTTTTGTTTCCGGCAGTTTATCAATATGTATGGGTATTTCTTCTGGATTGAAATTGATTATATCGCCAAATAAGGCCTTTTTACTCCAATACTTATCGAGATTTTTTATAATTGATGGATCATCTAACAAATTTTTATATGGACAACTCTTTATGAAATCGGGGTGACCAGCTAAAATTTGACGCCACACATCCTCCGATATATTTTCTGCCCCCATCTTTTCAATAAAAGAACGTATTTTACTGCGAATTCTATTATCTTGCATTTTTTTCGTAAGTTCAATGCCATCCTCTATTTTGGGATTTAAAGGGATATACTCATCAGAACTTTCATTCGGCAATATATCTAAAACATTATACCCGCTTGGATCTAGAAAAATTGCCTGTATTGGTTCACCAGAGTGAATGTATGACTTTCCAGTACGGTCGGCAAATCCGGCATAACCCAAAACTTCATCGTCGCTTAAAATTCTATTAAAAATCAATCCATAAGGGTTTAATTTTCCCCTCACTTTATAGGGCATTAGATATGATACCCCATACTCTTTTACTTTATCTAAAATAGCGTTTCTGTCAACATCTCTATCTTTGAATTGAACAATAATATAGGCCAAATAGCGAGCAATATTCCACATTGATGTGATGGGATTCTTATCAGAAGATTCTTGAGAAGCTTTGTCTACAACTTGATTAAATTCTTCTTCTGATAATACCTTCGGAACAAAATAATTATGCAGTTTCTTTCTATCATCATCATAATCAGATGAATCATAATCTTTATACATGTCCTGTACGAACTTTTTCCCCTCTCTGAGTTGAAGAACAGCAATGTAGGGCTTCTCCCCTTGATAAGGTACATTTGATAAATCACCCTTACTAAGTTTTCCCCAAATTTCTTTTATTGGATATGTATAAACACCTAATGGAGTATTGTAATGACTTTTGGGATTGATTCCTATTTTTGGATACCTAGGAGTCCGCTCCCCTCTTGGCGATGGAGGATCTTTTAATTCACTAATATATGAAAGAAAAATATCATCCCTATCTTTCAGCTTCTCTAGTTTATCCCAAGATGACTCTTTTTCTCTGGAGCCAATTCCATTAGATCGAACTGCAAATTTTTTAATTAAATTTACGTCCTTCCACCCAATTTGAAAATCACTCCAAATTTGTCTGGCAAACGCTAATCTAATAAAATCATCAAATGTGTTCATAAAAATATCTTGCGAATAAAAATCATTACCATTTCTTACTATATTACAACCTCTTATTTCAAAATATATTTGCCCTAATCCTCCCACTATGCCTATAAACGATTGTATAATGTATTAAATTCTAAATGGAAAGGATAATTATGAATAAAACAATATTAATACTCTTAGGGACAATTTTGATGGTTGGATGCTCTACATTAAATCAAAGAGAAACCGATGATTTTACCACCCTATATAATCGATTGTTTGAGAATGAAATTAAAACAAATTTCGATATAGATAAACAATATCATGCTATCGCATCCAAACCTCTGTTCACTCTGGCTATGGTATCTTCCACAGCCTCTAACGCAGCATCCGCCCATCTTGAGGGATTTATGAGAGCTTATCAAACTGGATTACAAAAAGAACTTAGAGATCAAGGAGTCTCAGAAGGAATCATATCCAACGCTTTCGATGCAATTTATGAAGCTTTAGAAGAAATAGATGTCATTACAACCGAGAATAGACTCGATGTAGGAGATCTAATGGCAGATCTATTCGGTATAGGATCTTCTTTAGTTATTTGTTCTGATATATCAGTTATATTTGAACAAGAAGAGTAAATACATTATCTCTTTATATTCCCCATCGCATCCGTTTTAGGTTTCGGCTCATTAAGCCCATAAATTCTGGTTTGCTTGACAGTCATAGGACGATTCATCTCATCTTGAACTACTACTGTACCATCGCTATTTACTGTGTCTATTTTATATATTCCGCCACCTTCCATCATCGTTACATTTACGGGCGCACCCGGTGTTAGTAAAGATGGTTGCCCGCTATTAGAGCCAATAATAGAATCTATTTTATTTGAAAATTCATTGATATCATCTTTTAATGTTTCCTGCCCCGGACGAATATTGTTTTTCAATCCCTCTAATTTTTTAATCAGAAGATCAATCATTCCCCTGTCGTCTGTACTTTGATTCTGAGAGGTTATTAAAATTTTACCCCTTTTCTTCGCCGATAATGGCATACCCTCTTCTAATTCAATCCCTTGCGTCTGTTGCAATGTCTTAGCTCGAACCAAAGCGTCCCAATTGGAAATAACTGATTTAACGGCCTCTTGAATATTAGCGGAATATTCATCTGACCCGCTCAAAATTGCATTTAAAAACATAGGACTATCCATGAGCTGCTTTAACGTCTTTAAATCCCGCTCATCAGCAGAAACTTTAATCCATCCAGCTTTCTTGCCTATAACTTCCCACTCTCTTTTCGAAAGCTTTAATTTTTTATTGTTTGCTGTTTTTAATATTTTCATAATTTATACACAATACACTTGATTATATTATTCACAAATGCCAGACGAATTCCCTTGCGAATCATGCGAGATGTAATACCAAAAAGGAATAAGAGCTATATTTATAGAAAATAAAACTATCAAAATATTAATGAAATGATATTGAAACTGAATTATCCAAGCTCTATATAATGAAATTATATAAGTTATCAAAAACATGGCCACAAGAATTATCGTCTGATGGCATGATAGACTTTTTATGTAATAACGCCCAAGATTGCGGAGGCGAGATAGACTATTCAGATGCAAAACATATGGTTATGTATGGAGGCAAATACGTTCTCCAAAGCATTCCGCTATCTGTATTCCCATACTGGACAGATTTTGAGGGAATGGATACGTCCAAGGTAAATGATATGCCAATTGTTACACTAGGCCCAAATTACGACTGGGAAATTATTGATGGCAAACATAGAATCGCTGTCGCTAATGCCTTGGGAAAACAAAATATTATGGGCTATGTATTTGTTGAAGATCCGAACCAGAACAATTAATAACCAGTAATCTTATACGTCTCTATATTGTCTTGAATGCATTCCCTAAGATCTTCTAATGACATATCTTCTTGACCCATTAATTCAAGTAAAGATTTGTCATTAACTATTCTATTGAATATCTCAGATTCAGTTTCATTGTTTCTGATTCCAACCCCAATCGCACCTTCTATAATGTCAGATAGTTCTTCAGAATAATATTTCCATCCACCAGCCGTTTTTATCCATCCAGCCTTGCGACCTATTTCTTCCCACTTAGATTTTGATATTTTTATTTTCATATTAAAATAATTCCAATATTCGTTTCTATAATCCTCTCTTATTCCTGCTTTATCCTAAAAAACTGTATCTCATTGGTGTCACAAACACTCTCTGTCGTAACCTCTGTTATCGCAGTAATTACCCCAGAAATATCTTCAAATGGCATCAATAAATCACTTGACGACTGAATAATGTATCTTGCATTTATTGTCGATTCCCACGTTATAGCATACCAATCGTTAAGCAATCTCGCAATACCGGTAATTAATATATCCTTATCCTCTCCTAATGGATTCCTGCCAGATAAAAATTCTATGTAATCAGTATATCCATCGTTATCTGTATCAATATCCATAGGGTCAGTATCTAAACTCATCTCCCATGAATCATTTAACCCATCTCCATCAGAATCTTCAGGGTAAATCGGTTTATCTGTTTTGCCCAACTCTACCACAAATACATCGTTGTAATTAATTGTAAAAATTTGCGAATCCCCATAAAAAGTAGCTCTAGATGGAACCGGATCATTAAAAACTCTCGCAAATACTTTTATCCCATGCGGAGGTCTATTAGTGCTTCCAATTACTAAGCCAAATCGCCCAGTATTATCTTGAGACCTAGAAGTAAATTTCCCAATGCCACCTTCTCCCCCTGATATTTGAGGATTCCTTGGATCTGGAATACCACCTTGTTGCGATGGGAATATACCCCCCTCTGCCCGTAATATCAAAACCTTGTCTTGCGGATTATTTGCAGTCCCTAATAAATTTCGATTAAATTCGTCAACAATGGGTCCCGGAGCATGTACATGAAAAGGAGTTATAATTTGCGCAATAGCCGAACACGATAAACACGATAGTAATATAAAAATCAATAATATTTGTCTTAAAGAAATCATTTGTCACCTATAAATTCTTCATTAAATCTCAAATTAAATCCTTGAAGAACATTGAAGGAGGTTATTTTAATTCTATTTTTTGAATAAAACACAATCAATATGGGAGAATAATATGAAAATTAAACTGTCAAAATCAAAATGGCAGTCTATAGGTAAACAAACGGGATGGATTAAAATTTCCACCGATTCCACCAAAGAAGAACAAAACCTCCTGATCGACGGAATATTAAATAAATCCTATAGCGGATAGAATGAATCCGATGTAGACTATACCGCCGATTTCAAAGAAGGATATCTCCCCTACTTTATCACGATACATTCAAATAAAAAGGGATTCGGATATATACTGTTCCATGATTTCCTCAATAGAGTCGGAATAGGAAATGATTTCGTAAGCACTGACTTCACTGACTCTGGCAAATCTATGTTCAATAAAGCCGTTAGCGATGGTTTAATTCAGGAAGTTAAACTAAATGAACAAAATATAGCCAAAATAACTCTTATTAATATTACCACCATGAATATCTATAGGAATGCGATAATCATCATATTCAATAATACAACGTACCCAATCACCACCCCCGATAACCCTATTCATATGTTCTTCAAATGCACGTTCAGCAAAATCATAATCAATAGAGATATTTAACCCACATGCCTTATGAGCCTCTTTATGCTTAGATTGAGGAATTATAGCTAAGATATCCATCCGACGTATATCAAGCGTTAAATCTGTTCCTTCTATTAGCAGCTTATTCATATAGACATTATACAATAAAGCAATTTGTACTTTTCAAAAATATCCCGGTGTGAAAAAATAACTAGGAAAGTTAAAACTTCCGTTTGCAACTTCGTTTTGGAGTCCCTTTATTTGGGCAGGAGTCCCATCGTTAGATAAAAGAGTATGCCCGCCACGACTAATGTTATGCAGTTTTAATTAAATTTAAAATATCTATAGCAAGAATTATTGTCAATATGCTTGTATTGTACACATCGTAATTGTTTGGGCGTCCTTATAATATCCAGATTGTTTTTATAATTTTCCCTAACTATTTTCACAGATTCTAAATTTATTTTCCATTTGTCTTCCCGAATATCTTTTTCAACAGCAAAATCACTTATATCCATTTCTGTATAATTAGAAACCCAATCATAATGCTCATACTCTTCAATTGCATCTTCATTATTGTCACAGCCTATGTCTATTTGTTCAGCCTCTTTTAATAAACGAATTAAACGCTCATCCAATTCTGGTAGTATTTTAACGATATTCATAACACATATTATACAAAACATAACACATATTATACAAAACATAACACATATTATACAAAACAATTAGGGCAGTTTATAACTTCTATAATTCATACTAGTAAAGCGCTTTACCTATTATAGAAGAAATATAGTTTGTGTGATTTTTTCCGGTGTGATTTTTTTGGGCAGGAGTCCCTTTCTTCTTAGGAGTCCCATGTTCTATTCACCCAATAGCCAATATTCACTGCGTAATGAAGTTCTATCCCTGAGTGAAGTTTTTAATAATCCCATTTGTACTTTTTGAAAATTTTCCCGGTGTGAAAAAAATATCGGGAGTCCCACTTTCCCAATATGATTTTTTCTATTATCCAAAGAGTAGGTCCGCCACGACTAATGTTATGCATTTAAGGAATTAAATAATTAATTAATAAGACTTTTTTAAAAGCAAATGGCCATTTCTCAAAAGAAAGGTTCGCAAACTAGCCGCTAAGGCATCCCCGGGAATTTTAGGAGTCCCATGATTTTTCGGACCGTCGTTTGCCTATGCCTTATACCATTTTAGACTCCTATTGTCAAGCCCTAAATAAAAAAATAATTCTAACGTGAAACTTTTTCTGCTTGACATTCCTTATACAATCTGGTATGTAATTTCCTATCCTTTTCTACTTGACATATGTTTTATTCTGTGCTATACTTCCTTATGAATGATCCCGCCCCTGTTAGTCGAGGCGGGATTCATTCTATATTATTAATGAGTAAGTACTTATGCTAACGCCTCATGTCTAACTCCTTTCTTTATTCTCTTTAGATTATTTGAATAGCCTTTGCGCCTGACACTCTGACCTTGTTTCCATTTGCGAGAACCAAGTCAATATTGGGGAGAACATTGTGGTCGGTTCGGGGAGCGGGAATACTCTGCGGAGCAATAGGTGCAATAGCAGGATTTGATTCATTAAGATAGACCGCAACCCATTCAGCATGAGAGAGAGGAATATCCGAGTTACTGCCTTTGTTCTTACGAGTTCCCCTGCCCCTGCGCTTGATAGAATACTTTGGGCGATTCAAATACTTGGCAAGGCTTTCCATGAATTGCTTGCCTTCTTCATTGTTGGGGACATTGAATACCTGATTGCCCGTTGTCTTGATCGCAGAAGCTTCGGGGATATTCAATTCCGTAATCTTGGCAGAGAACAATCCGCAACGATGATATTGCGTTTCAAGATCAATACCATCCATGCAGATATATTTGCGGAGGTAGTCGAGATTTTTGCGGGTTTCCCCTTCAATGCTGAAATAATCTTTTGAACGGGAGAGAGAAATAGCGGATTCAACAGCATCCTTGGCTTCTTTGAGTCCGAGATCAAAGGCAAAACGAACAGCTTTGATGCAAGAGATTTTCTGATTAGCGGGAAGATTTTCAATTCGGATTTTCATATTTAATTCCTTTAAGTTATATTCCCTTATTTTGTAAACATAAGAATATCATAGGTCGGCGCATAAGTCAATACTTAATTTAATGTTTTTTATACTTTTCTATTGGATTTGGAGGGCATTGGGAACTCACGGTCAAGAGTTCTCTCGAAGATCGAACTCACGCCAGAGAATATGATCTTGACATCTGAATCATTCAGTGCTATAATACCGTTTGGTTGGGTTTTGGGAGATCTAGGAACCTCACGTCAGAAAGAATAGTATTGACAAAAAGAAAAAGCTCCCCGTAGAGAGGAGCAATTTTCTTTCATTATTTGCTTGACTTATTCGTCGTCGTTGTTCTCATTTTTTGGGGCGTTAGGGTCTTCATATGTTCCAAGGATATAATCGGAAGCCTTTTGCGCTCTGCCTGAAGCGGTAATCAGCATTTTGGTATCATCCTTCAACTTTCCGAGCCATGATTTGAGATAGGCAAGGCTATTGTCAAAGGTGGTATTCAAACCGATTTCATTGCAGAGGAAAACGGCTCCCATTTCGGCCACCAATTCTTCAATGCTGTAAGAATGATTGCCAAAAGAATTATTATCCATAACTTCTTTTCGGTTCAAGCGAGAGGAATGTCCTGTTGAATGAACTAGCTCGTGAAAGATTGTGGAGTAATATTCTTCATCACCGTCAAATAATTCATGCTTGGGCATATTGACAGAATCTATAGCGGGACGGTAACAAGCTCGTGCCTCATTATGGGTAATTTCGGGACGGTTGGGCATATTGCTTATGATTTTATCAGCGTCTTCAATGGGATTGAACTCTCTGACAGGGATTTCAGGGATTTTGTTTTCGTCAATTCCTTCGCATTGAGAGACATTGAAAACAGTATAGTATCGCAGAAAAGGGATTTTTTTAGGTTTGTCGAGCGCATTCCCATCCTTGTCTTTACTTGCTTCGAGCCACTTCCAAAAGATAACAGGGATACCCTTTTCACCCTTTTTGACTGTCCCGCCGAGAGAACTAGCCTGATTGAAAGTGAGAAAATAGGGGGAGGCAAAGCCCATCATAGAGAGGATAAAGACATTCATTCCACGATAAGGTTTTTTTGAAATAAGATTCATAGGAATCCCCGCTTGAAACCAAGGGCGGTGCCAAGGTGCAACGGGTGACTTGTTTCCTGCTTCTGCCTGTTTGATAGCGTCTTCAATAGCGATGACGACCCGTTCCGTAACCATTTCATATATCTTTATAGATGCCATTTTATTTATTCCTTTTATTGACCTTCGGCGATTTGCCTTTTCTTATTGTCAATGCCTATATATAATCATATTTAGGGAGAGAATGCAAGCCTAAAATGATTAAAAATAAAAATAATTAGGTATTGACAATGGTGGTGGGGATATGATATAATGAGATGATTTGTCAGAATTTTTGATAGAATTCTGGCGTGGGGAATATGGTTTATGGATTTTTTAGTTTAGGAGGAACTAGAAGAACTAGATTCTCTGTAAGAGGAACTAGAAGAAGATTCGTCTATAACGGTTCCTGTAGTAGTTTCTCCCGAACCATAGTCTTTCATATTGATCCAAGTACCTTCGACGCTTGTGCCTTCAATACGAGCGACAGGAAGCCATTTAGGTATTGCTCCGCTTAATTGTTTATTCTCTAGGATATAGTAAGCGGGAGTTTGGCAATACTCTCCATATTTGGGTTGATAGATAATTATATGGGTAGAGTCTTTTTGGTATCCATCATAGCCATTGACTTGTTTCCAATAGCTATATGTTCCGTTAATTGCTTCTTTGCTGAAACCTGAAATTAATATTTGATTAGCCATAATTATCTACTCCATTTTTGAACTAGATCATATTTCAAAAATTATGGAGGATTATCCTTTCTCACGCCAGAAAATATATGCTTGATTTGTTTGTGGCTTTATGATATGCTTCTTTTTGATTTTTGGATTCTCACGCTAGAAATAATATTCTTGACAAAAAGAAAAATCCGCCCTTTTTGAGAGCGGATTTTCTTTACGATTTTTCTTGACTTTTACGCAGGGACGGCTTCGGCTTCCGCAGGGGCTTCGTCCTTAACGGAATCCCTGTCAATCTTCGGAGGCGCAGGAACCCATGAGATTCCTGTCATATCCTCGACCTTGCAACAGAAGCAATCGCCGTGTTCGGATGACTTTTCCGATGCGAGCAAATCAGCTTCGACGCTTTCAAAGCTGACCGCTTTTCCGTTGCGGTAGAATTGAACGGAGGGCTTCGCAGACCCCGTTCCCGTATAAAGGCGCAGATAATACTGACCCGTTACCGTATGGCGGATAAGGTAGGGGAAAATCGCCCACTCACCCTTGCCATGCCATATCGGCTGGGATTCTTCGGGAAGTTCGCCCGATTCCCGTTTGGCAATGACCGCTTTCTGATTGTCGTAATCAATGCCCACCCGCCCGACAGCGTGGACTTCTTTGCTGATAGCATCGGCGCAAGTCTTTTTCGTTTTGCAAGCCCGATGCCAAGACAATTTGATATTTGCGCCTTTGTGGGCTTCGGAAACGATTGCGAGTACCAAGTCTTTCTGCATTTTTTTCTCCCTTTTCTTTTTGTTTTGAGGATTTAGCCTGTCCTCATTTTCTGACACTAATCTATCATATCTGTTTTAAGATTGCAAGACTTTTTTTCATCTTTTTTTTACTTCGTTTTGTTTCGCTGATTCTCATTTTCTGCCTAATATAAAATCATATTATGAAACAAAATGCAAGCCTAAAAATAAACTATTTTCTAGCGTGATAATTGTTATTTTAGCTATCATATTTCTATTCATTTGTCAAGCGCATTATTTCTGGCGTGGAAACTGAACCCTCTTTTGAGAATCTCCATTACTATTTGTTTATTATTAATGGGTTATATATTAACTATGTTTTATCTTTGACATAAATACAGGGTAATATTTGTGTCAGGGATAGGAGGCATTATTTCTGACAGGATGGGGAACGGTTTTCTTAAACCCCTTTCCTTCTATTTGGCGAGAGTCCGTTTTTCTTATGGGAGAAATATGCCTGATAAAATTTGTTATTTTATTGGTTCAGCGTACTCGAAAGATCCGTCTTTATTTGGAAGACACTTTCCCCATCCGTAGTCTTCTGATTTTGGGTCTTCGTCAGGATCATCGTGAACCCAAACGCCTCGATGCAAGCGGATTGATTGTCCACAGTGCTTGCAAGTAGAACTTCGAGTATTGCTCATTTTAAATCCTTATTTTTAAATTAGCTATGATGTTTGAATGATTAAATCATATTTAGGATTAAATGTCAAGCTATTTTGTATGAACTCCGAAGGATTCATAGACATCCTTTACCTTGCCGAAGACTGCCTCGACGAAATCTGCGGGGCGTTCCTGTTCGATGAAGTAATGTTTCAGCAGGGCTTTTGCATCTTCTTCTTTGTAAGGAACATCGGATTTTTCAACGACTTTGGGATTGGAGAGGACGAGAGCGACATCTTCCAAGAATTGAATATCCCGATACATTTTTTCAATTTCTTCAACGGTTATATCCATTTTGCCGAGAGGGACATTGATAGTTACAATTTGTTCTATTTTTGTGGCCATTTTTAATTCCCTTTCTCTATCTTTCCTATATCATCTCATATTTATAGGTGGAAGTCAAGTATTAATTTTAATTATTGTTCATGTATGCGTGAACGTGGGCATATACGTGAACATAGGTGGGCGCATTCAGTGGGTAAGATAAGTAGGGAGAGGTATGCCTTATTGTTCTGCATCATTATTCCCTTTTTGACTAATTACAACATTCCGGATTAGATGCCTTTCTTATCTTATTATACGCATACTATATCACATTCAGTGGGTAGAGTCAAGAATAAACAAAACCTTTTTCAATGAGTTCTTTTACGAATGATTCTTGTTTCTTTTTATTTTTGAAGGTTCTTATATCGTAGAAAGCACTTCCATCGTTGTGTCGTCGGTGACCATCAGTGAAATTAACAACATACTTGGCGTTACCGACATTGTATTGCAAGTTATATTTTTTCATTGGAATTTCTACAAGGTTTCCACATTTCCAAATGCTTCCATATATTCAGCGAGTTTGGATTTCAAGGCTTTGTTTTCTTTTTTTAATTTCCTGATTTCTTTAGTGAGTTCTGGATTGTCTGCGAGTATTCGAACTTTTGCACCATGTGGGCTTTTGCGTTCCCAATAAGTTTGTCCGGATAGAATTACTGATTTTGGCATTTTTTACTCCTATTCTTATATGCATATCATGACATATTCAGTGGGTAAAGTAAAGAACTTTATTCAATAACTTTCCTAATTCTTTCGGCCATATCCCAAGCACTTTCATTTGTCGGGATTGCTCCGTTAGACAAAACCTTTTCGAGCCAATTCAAAATCTTGAGCATTTCGGGTGATTTGGCGATGAACTTGGCATTGGCTTCGGCTTCTTCTCTAGTAAGACCTAACGCTTCGGCCACACGAGGGGAATGGGTACGGCCTGTTTTTTGGGGAGCAAATACTACTGCATACCACGAATTCTTATCGTGGGCATACGCCTTCCCTGCTTCCCAATTTCCTGCTGTATGTTCTGTCTGTTTTGTTTCCATTGTTTTTACCTTTCTTTGGTATCATGGCATATTCAGAGAACAATGTCAATATCAAAATTGTTTCAAAATAACAAGGGCGTCAATGTTTTCAAGTATTAATTGCTTCTCTGTAGGCAAAAGCCATTTCAATAATTTTTCATCGGGGTAAAGGATAACTTGGTTTACAGGCGGGGTCATATTGGAATCCAAGCATAGATAATCTCCGATACGAGGGAGAATATCTGTATCAAGAACCTTATTATTTCCATTCCCAAAGCCATCATTTATGATAATTCTCATAATCTATCCTATTTTTGGAATTGTTTCATACAATTTGGGTGAGCAAAAGTAACCGTATCATCTCCCCTGAAATTCGAGTTCTGTTCTTCTTTCACCATAACGGGAACTTTTTTCCATCCCCATTTTGTATCGAGGGGAAAGCCTTGATCGCAAATACAACACTTCGCTGTCTTTGCGGCGGGACGAGTGAAACAAGATTCTAATTTCCAAAGTTTCAATCCACATCGCCTGTCGTATCGAAACTGCAATATTCGTATTGAGGTTCATCCCATTCCACTTCAGAAGTCTGGATTTCACCAATTTCGATTTTATTTCTTACGATTTGGAGTGCCATGTCGCTATTTTCGGCTTTGAAGCGGATCTTTCCCGTGGCATACATCTTTTTTTCGACGGATACATCAAACCACTTCAGATTTGATTTCTTGGACTTCGTTGCTTTCTTGGAATTTTTCTTTTTTGTGGGCATGATTGTCTCCTTATTCAACCCAAACGAGTTCTTTCCCGCCGTTTTCTTTCGTGATTATTTTATTGACTTTTTTGAGTTGTTTCAGAAATTCATCAGCAGATTCAGATTCTCCGCCTGCATACTCCTGTGCAAGGTCAATTCCATCGCTTGCAATTCCAATCAATTTCTGAACAAGATTTTTCGACAAGGTTATTTTTTTGTTGCTCATTTATTCTCCTTATTTTCAGAAAGGATAACATATTACAGGAATGAAGTCAAGTATTATTCCGTTGTAACAAGGACAATATGATAAGTTCCAATTTCCCAAGTGCCATCCTCAATAGCTTGCGGGAATTCATCCTTCTTTGCTCCATTTTCCTTCATGCAGTTAAGGAAAAGCTGTTCGGCATCTCTCTTGCCTTCACGAGTATAAGGGAATGAACGAGCAGAAAGAAACACTTTGGAATCGTCTGAATTCATTTCAATGACAGCGTAAGTTTCCATAATTTTCTCCTATTGTTGATTGAAGCCTAACATAATTGATTTTGAAAGTCAAGCCCTATTTTTCATCATTTCATGATGTTCTTTGCAATGTTCGGGTTTACAATAACCACCATTATGCGTTGTCATATTGTCGCAGAAAGGAAGTCTGCATTTTTTTGCTTGTTTGGGATTTTGGGGTTTCCCTCTTTTTTCTATTTTGGGAATTTCATGATGAACAGGATAATATGGGAATATTACTTCGCAATCCATATTTTTGATTTCCTGAATAGGACTTGTAAGGCCATTCCCAACAATAACTGTTTTTTCACTCATAAATTTTCTCAAAAGTCAAGCACAATTTTTAGTTTTCTTTTGCAATAAATGGAGCAATGACATTGAGGAAATTTTCAAGCCAAGTCTGATCTTTACCCGACAAATCAATTTCCTTCATTGCCTTGAGTACTTTATTTTTCAGAATGGTTGTTTTGTAGGTCTTATAAAGTTCATCCGTAGGAGGGAATATGCTTGACCTTGACCAATCCCCGCCACCAACCTTATTGCCATTTTTTTTGCGAAAGCGGTCAGTATAGGCTACCCCTTCGAGGTTTTTACCGATTTCAACAATAATCATCGTATTGGTGACTTTGACAACCTTTCGGGGAACTTTTACGCTATTAGAATCGGAAGCATAAAATACGGTATCACCTTCTTTCAGTCCCGCAAGCCAATCGTAATAATTTGAATCCATATCTATCTCCTATTCTCCCCATATTAAAACATATTTATTGTGAGAAGTCAATACTTATTTCGCCAAATAAGACGAATTAAATTATAAAAAGATAAATAACTCGTCATCCATTACGAGTTAAGGAGTCATATTAGCTCATAATATCCCAATGCCAAGTTGTTTTCTTTTTGCAGACATGGCAGTAATCTTCGTGTTCGCCCCATATTTTGGTAAATCGGCAAGGGGTATCAGACAGTTTTTCAGTATGCCCCTTACCGCATTCTTGGCAGGCATGGTCAATAAGCAAGTCTTCGTAAGGGAAGATACTCTCTCGGAGCTTCCCATCAATATAAGAAGCATATATCAGGGCAAGCCATCCATCGTGATCATCATAGACGGCGATTTTAATAGAGTTAGGGGATTCTGCATCTTCTTCATTCCACCATAAATGCCACTTGAACATTCCAAACATTTCATTGAGTAGTGGCTTGAGTTCTTCGAGGGCATCTACCCAACGTACCTTAGACCCATCTTCATGTTCATTCAAAAGATTTGTAATGAGTTCGGCTATCTGTTTCTTTTCATTGTCGAGTTTGGGATCATAGCAAGGGACGATTGCGATTTCTTCATCGCCCTTTGTGATTACAAAACCTTTAATTAACTGATTGTATGCGTATTTCATATCAATCCCTTTTGTTTATTTTGGATGAATTGGTCAATATGCTTATCTATTTCTTCATCCCCGTCTTTAATTACAAAGCGCATCTTTTTATTGCAACCTTTGCCGTCTATTCCTCCGCAAGGGCAAGGCTGATAAAGGTCATCGGGAATGGCAAGGAACCATTCATCAGCAAGGATTTGTTCTTGAATTGTTCTTTCTTTTATCATGCCACCACTATATCATATTGGAATAGAAAGTCAAGAACAAGATTATTATTTTCATTGTTCTCGCACTTGTTTGTTCATATCATCAATACATTTTTCTTCAATCTCGTCACGAATATCTAAGGGGATTTCTTCTCCATCAGTTCTGGAAAGGTCATCAATCTCGTCGGCTCTATGCTCTTCTTCGCCATATATCACGCCAGAATATTCGTACTCTATTCCATTTATCTCAATTAGTTCATTATCAAATAGATATGTGGATTTCATTTTATTATTTCTGGGGAAAACTCACTAAACATTGCTCCTGACAAGAAAATGAAAATTGTACCAAGATAAGCGAAGTAATTAAACTCTTCGGGGAATTTAACATGACCAGATTGAATCAAAACGCATCCTGCAAAAAACAGAACAGGAGAACATATGAAAGCGTACAATCTTGTTTTTCTTGAAAGGCTCATACTTTTTTCACCCTTGCTTTGATAATTTGCTGTTCGGTTTTATCCAACTCGTCAAGTACTTCAGTATTCAGGGAGTAGAAAGCAACTTCTTTTTGTTTTCGAATGAGGTCAAGACGTTTGCTCAATTCTTTATCAGAAAGCGAGTCAAAGAACTCTTGTCCGACTTTTCTATCTGCTTTAGTTATTTTTTGCATGACATTCTTTTATTGTTAGGTAAAGAATATCACATTCAGGTAGTTAAGTCAAGCATTAATATGTAAAAACCTGCGCAAGAATATTCTCCACTTCTGATCCTTGCGTACTTCTTTAATTTCGGTTAAACAACGATGCCACAATTTTTCAGTTTCTTTACCCGGAGTATAACTGACTCGATATTGATTCTCGTGTTTAACAAATTGTGGATCTTCGATATATCTTCCTCCAGTAGCACAAAGAATTTCGTGAAACTGAGTCATCTTATCTTTTGGGATTGGACAATTATAGTAGTTCATAATTTCACTTATAAATAATGGGTTCAGAAAAAATTTCAGCATCACATTCTTTGCAAAAATATACCCAACAGTCTCCCTTTGTACTCGATTCCTGCGTACAATAAATTTCGGTATCTTCGGGACAATTGGGACACTTCAGTTTTTTGCACATATCATCCTTGAAGATTGGTTTCTTTGTTACGCAATCATCGGGAAGATAATAGCAATACTGATCGTCGGGGTCAACTTCAAAAATAGCGGTTTCATCATTCAGCGGGGTAATCGGCAAAGAACCATTGGCAATAATGAAGCGGGTATAAACTCCATTGACTTTAATATTTGCGAAAAGAAGGTGGGATTCGGGGTTGTTAATAATTCTGCCTGAAGTAATCATGCCATCTCCATTTTACGAATTTCATCAATCATCTTTCTGTTTTCAGGGTCTTGAAATGTTCCAGTATAGATGATACCCAGATATTTGCCGTTAAAACCAATTTCTTTACATCTTATTCCAGTACCATTAAGGGCGGTATCAATGGCCACAAACTCATGGTAATCAGACGCTTCGAGCAATTTCGGTAATTTAATATCAGACATTGTTTCCCTCATTCCACAATATCAACTTGGTCTTCATCTACTTCAAAGACATCATCTTCTTGGTCACGAACTTGTAAATGCCCATTGCGGATTCCAATTGCTGTCCCTCCAAAATCATTGAAGTCGTCTCCCTCTTTAGCCCATACATCAACTTCTTTCCCGATATAATCATTAAGTTTCATTTTCTTCTCCTATTGTTAGACGTAGCGTATCATACATTCCGTGGGTAAGTCAAGATAAATCATTCGGGATAGTGATATATATTTTGGCTACCGCAGTCAGGGCATCCATCAATATTGTATTCAAATTCGCATCCGCAATCTAGGCATATGTAATTCATGTTTTACCCGTCTTACTACCCATTTTGCCCAAATCGTTTAACGCTGTCGTAGCCATAGTAGCGCAAGTATATCCGCAACCCGAATGCTTAAATCCGTATGATGCAATTTCTCTCAGAGCATCTATTAATTTTTCAACTTTTTCACAATCTCTACAAATTTCTTGCAGGGTATCTTTAATTGTTTCATCCCATTTATCTTCAAATTCAATACTATTATCCGAAATCTTAAACGCTCTTGCATTAGCGCATGAGAATTCTACAGTATGCGTTTTTCCATTACAAACAGGACATCCTTCCCAATTACGGGCTACGTCCTTAAAATTACATTCAGCGGAATATTTGCAAGTATATCCGATAGGGATTTTGCCTTCGTCATTCGGGGCAACTGATATTTCTTCATTCATAATTCATACCAATACTCTATTTTTCCCTGCGTTCGAAGACGAAATGATGACACTCTTCATTTTTAATCTCCCATTGTTACGATGGATTTACAATACCTAAAACCCTCTTTATTTCAAATTCCTTTTCAAGCCTGCCAATGATTATGCCTATCTTCCGTCCGGCCCCAAACCCATATGCCGTGGCCGCGATTTCAGTTTCCGACGCTGCCCAGCGCAAGGTTAGCAGAGGCTCTCCCTCATCATCAAAAATGTGGGTATAACTTCCCTCAATTTGATAATAAATATCATCAGAGCCTAATTCAATCTTTTTCATTTTTCTGCTTATTCACCCTATATTCTGTGAAAAAGTCTCTACATGTTTTAGAAACATCACTGGCTTTAAATCTCTTTATAAAGTCAATTAAAGGACTTCCTTCTTTCAATTTAAATTGTAGAGGCTGGCTCTTTTTCATTTTTATTCCGATTTAATGAAACCCTGGAACTCGATAGGCGTCAAGGTTCCAATGACGAGGGCAAATCCTATTCTGCTCCCATTTTTGAGCGTCGGTATCCCAGACTTCAACTTGTTTCCAATTCGAATCAAGACATGCCTTTGCCATTTGACTCATATCCTGATAGGGGACTTTCTTTTCATTCAGAACTTCCTCAACCAATTTGGGCGGGGTTACATATCCATCTATCATTTCATTCTCCCGTTAAATTTCCACAACATTCATTGATTCCCATACAGTCATTGACATTAGGGGATCATTTTCATCATAAGCCAAGAACGGTTCATAGCCTTCTTTCTCTGCATCCTGTTTGGCGGCATCGTAATGATCGCCATTATCATATTGCTCCTGAGTGCATTTAACGGTTACGAAATGGAAATCAGGTTCGCCGTTCGCATTAACACAAGCTACTGTACATTTTACTTTCATTATTGCCCCTTGAGGATTTCTCTCACAAACTTTTCTGCTTCAAGAACGATTTCTTTTGCCCGTTTAACAAATTTCATTAACCTCCCCATTTTCCCTGTCTGCTTTGGCTATTCCCTCTAATATTGCCTCTCCAAATCCTTTTGGATCTTTGTTCAAAGACGATAGGATTCTGAATGGGGATGATATGAATCTCGCCCGTAAGGTCATCTTTCTTGGCAATATGTTCGAGCATATGCGTTGCCTGTTTAAAATAACAGAGACAACGATGAACGAAGCCATCATAAAGCTTGGCAATTGCATGAGGCATCTGATGATTCGTGCCATTTACTGCGTGAAACAGAGCTATCTCCCTTGCTCTTTTATTAGTAGTATACTTGTCCACCTTCAGATTGCAATGACTCCATCCAATCTGAAGTTCCCCGTCAACGCACTGCCCAACAATAACTCCGCAACGCTGACCTTTGCGATTCTCAATATACTTTGCCAGAATTTCGCCCATCTTTACTCCTATTGATTTCTCTTCCAATATTCAAAGCCCCATTATGGCATATTGAGGTTCAGTTGTCAATACTAAAAAATCATCAACAATTCTTGAGAATCATCTCACTAATTTCTTTAGACAATTCCTGCATCTTCGGGGCATAACGCTGAAGGAAACGAATAATCTTTTCAGCAGGGAAATAGATCTTCATTCGAACCTGCTCAACATAGCCTGTTCCTTTTCGATTGGAGATAAAATTATCAAGTTCATTGTCCACTTCAACGAATGAACATCCCTTGAATCCCGTAACGCCTTTCCCAAATACAACTCCACGCCAGAATTTTCCTGTATTCTTATCTGTTTCTTGAGTTGCAATAACCCAATTGTTCTTGTCGCCATTCGGTTCCCTTGTCAGAAGTACAATATCTATCATTTTATTTTCCTTTCATTATTGGTAATATATCAAATGAGCTTTAACAATGCAAGAACTTTTTATTACAAAAGTTCTTTTTTCAAGACGTTGGCTTTTCCCAATCTGGCCCCGTCATAATATTATACACATCATTATCTACGAAAAACGCTTGTACACTACCCTTATTTGTTCGAAGGGGCAATGTTTGGGGTGGATCTTCGTCTTTCCATCCAATCTTACGCAACTGTTCTAACTCTTCGTCAGATACTACTCCAATAATCCATGCCATGATTTTTCTCCTATATTTTTCTCAATGTTATTAAAGTTCCTGTTCGCTTCGTTCAATCCGCTTGTTCTCTTTGCGGTCATATCCAATCTTGCCTTTTTTAGTAGAATGAGGGCGTTGAACAGGATTGACTTGTCCCCAACTTTTGCGAATCTTTATTTTCTTATTTTTCATTATGCAACTAATATATCACAGAAGCATAACGATGTCAATAGTAATTTTTACTTTTTGGAAAAATTATCTATCTTCCATATCTGTTTCAGCATCGCCATCATTATCAATTAGACAACCATCTGAATCAACAAGACATTCTTTACCTGACAGAGCTTCAATGAGTTCTTCTTGAGAGCGAGCGATAACCTGCCCGCAATCCATGCATTGATAACTCTCTACAGTTCCACCTTCATTATTTTCATATGATTGTTCGCCATATTCAAGATTGATTTCTCCATCTTCAATTGCAATAGAAGTTATCATAGAGGAAACAGTAACGTCAACCATAACTTCTTCAAGACGAGTTCCACCGCATTTCTTACATACAAATTGCATGATATATCCCTTCTTAATTCTGCTCCAAAATCTCTTCCGCAAAAACTTCTTCAGCGTCAGTCAGACGAGTGGGAATGTCAACATTTATTTCTGATCCGATATGAAGTAGGTCAGTCAACAGATCACGAATAGCGATAGACATTGTATCTGCCCCGCCCTTACGCATATAATTCCTTTCGAGAAACTTCTTGAGATCATTCGTTCCATTATTCATTGTTTTCTCCGTATTATTCTATTACTAATTCCAATTATAGACTGTAACAGAAACGCCCCTCATTGTCAATTCTTCTTCAATTATTTTTTCAATGATATTCCAATCGCCTCCCGCAAGGTCTGAACCGAAACGGGGAGCATGAACAGACGCATCAGTCAAGAGACAATGATTACGGACTTTCTTGAGGCATTTACGAATCGCAGAATAACGAATAGGTGGGTTCCCTTTTTCATCCATACCACAACCATGCTGACCAATCATATTAGCCACAACGGTAAAGGGAGAGGCATCAAAATAAGGGGTAAATTGAACGCTTCCCAATTTGAATTTCCCTGATGAAAGAGTAGATTTACCCGTCTTATGCCATTCTTTGTAACATAGTTCAGGAGCTTTACTTCGCTTGCTTAGGGCTATTACAAATCCTGCTCCCCACGCCCCAATATCATTACAACAATGAATAATGACTTTATTTCCTTTACCGATGGGTTGAGTCGCATCGCCTTTGACATAGCGTATCTTTGCATCAGGATTTGAATTAGGATCAAGAAATATTGCAAGTTTTGTAAGTATATTCATTTATTCTCATTCCAGATTACTGATCGGCGAACAAGCTCTATCTACTTTTATATCCCCGTTTGAAATAAGAATATAAGATGATTTATATTTCTCTGCTCCAGCAAGAATATCTTTAATCTTGTCAGGAAGCTCAACGCAATCTTTACGAGCTTCTTCAATTACTCCACGAATATTCTTCTTATCAGTGATCAATATTCGTCCATCAAGTGTTTCAATTACTGTTATCATTATGCCTCCGTACCCTGTGCGGGTTCAATTGTACCTTCTGCGGGTACACATACATCACATTCAGTGGGAGCGGGAGCAGTCCATTTAATATCAATCCCATTTCCCTTAATTTGCGCTTCCCGATATTCATCAGAAGCATGACGATTGGGGTCTGCCTGTTTATTATCCAAACGAAAGCGATCAGTAAGATAAAGACCACGTTCATCTTTCAATAGTACGAGATTAGGCTGTTCAACAAGAATCGGTTGATCCATCAAATCTTGTTCAATCATTGAGGCATGACTTCCATAAGCACTAGGGGTTGCGAGAGTTTTCTTTTCATCAGGTTTTGCCATTTTATTTTTCCTTTATTTTTTCACTAAATCAAAAAGAGAAGAAGGCATCACTCTAAACGAGAATTTTCGGTAACATAATGGAACAGTTCTTTATAGTATTGTCACCGCAATAATAGGCAGTTCTATTCAGCCCGATTAATCTTAATCTTATAACCTATCCATGACAAGATTGCATACAAACTGCTCCTTACCCTCTGTTACCATCATTCGGGGTAGTTCACAGTCCAATTAACGTCCAGTTGGAAACCAGTTGTTAATTGTTTGGCTAACTTGGAATGGACTCCCAGCTATAAAACGCATCAGAGCCTTTTCCTTCTTCTCAATTTTCAAAGAATAACAGAATAAAGAGGCATTAGGACTATTTCATTATCTGGTTAACCCAATCAATTACTCTATGGCTAACGCTCTCTTCTATTCCATTTTTAAAGAATAAGACTAATATATCATATCCTGCGAATATTGCAAGACTTATTTTCAAAATTTAATCTTGCTAGGGAAACATTATCTCCCAAACATTTTCGAGATAGCTTTAGCGTTCTTCACCCGTCCCCTTGCGTCCTGTAAACGAAGCCCACGGATAAGACAACGATCAGCCTCCCAAGCGTCTCCAATTGCTACATGAATTAGTTGAAGGGGCTTTGTACGATAAATCATATAGTTTGCATAACCATCAGCAACAGGGAAGCGAATCATTTCCCCCACGATAGAATCTTTTGAATCAGTATTTTTCATAACCCATTTCCGCAGACGAGCGATATATTCATCCGTTGCTTTATTATATGCTTCGAGTGAAAAATTACTATAATCAAAATTGAAGTCCATTCCTTTAATTGGTCTAAATGCTGTTGCCATGATCTTTCTCCTATGTTTCCCGCATACTATCTTATTTTGATAACTAAGTCAAGATAAAAATGGTGGGCCTGCTCCGATTCGAACGGAGGACTCCCGAATTATGAGTTCGGCGTTCTAACCAACTGAACTACAAGCCCATTTGTCTTAATATTCTTCCGGTTTAAAAATTGTCATAACAGGTTCAGGATTTTTTGTATTCCTTCCCTCAATAGAAGCCCAAACTTCAATTTCTTCATCTTTGAAAGTATGTTGATAGGTCAACAGGCTTTCATCTTTGGAAGCAGAACCCCTGATTGCTTTAAGAGTAGCGAGAAGCAAACGAGTAATGTTTTTATTTGTCTGTATTCCATCAAACCCTATGCAAAGATCATAAACAGAACGAGTAACTGCAACGGGAATCTTGAAGCCACATTCCTTCGCAATTCCTGTTACTTCGACAAACGTTCCATCCTTGATTGCATCCTCCCATGTATAGCAGAAGACCATATCTGCCCCTGCAAACGGATTCTTGGATTCATCTGAAAGGTTGTCTATGATTTGCTGTGCTTCTTTATTCATTGTTCTTTCTCCATGATTATGTAAATAGCATATCACGGTTGATTGAAGAAGTCAAGAGTTTATAATAAAAAATAACGCCTGTATTTCTACAAGCGTTATTTTTTTGTAATAGTGTAGACTATTTTAAGCTCTATTACTAGCACATTTGAAATACCATTATATAAGTCAAATACAGACAATCAAAACCCTTATATAATGCCCGCATAGTCTACATGACGGGAATGAAAGCAGACCTATCTAAAAATTATCTTAATCATCTTCATAAAATATAGCATGCGTAGAGTCAAGAGCAAGATAATAATGACCATTATACCGCACCCTCGGTATTCTTCGCTATACCAAGCCTTATTTATTTTCGGATTATATTCAAAAGAAACATCATATCTTGCCCGACCTGATTTTTCGCAAGGTTCTTTATTGTCCATGTGTTTCTTAATCTGTTCAAGAATAATATTATTGCGCTCTTTCCTCTCGAAATACATCTTCTTTACTTTTGGCAATTCGCTGATATGCCATAAGATATTCGTATTAATAAAAGACCTTCCATCTTTGCTTTTTCGGAGCTTCGGGTATTTAAGAAGAAATTGTTCCGCATCCTCTTCAGACATATGAGAAGCCCAATATTCTTTCCTAGCTTCTTGCAGAATGGGATACCCAATTTCAAAAGCAATCTTTATATCTTCTGCTATTTCTGACCAAAGACCCGATTTTTCGAGACGGGATAAAACTTTCTTCCAAGCAAATTCCCATTTCTGTTCAGGAGTCTTTTTTGATTCCAATGGAGTAATTTTTACTATTTGCGAGAAGTTAATGGGATACCCGAAACGTCTTGACCGCCTACTAAAGCGACAAATCTGACAGCTTCCACTTCCCTTAAAAATACGGATATTCTCAGTAGTTCCATCTGCCCATTCCACTTTAACCTTGGATTTTCCTGACTTAATGAGATTATCGCAAATGTCTTCTTGTTTTTTTGTTATCTGTTGGCTAATCATAATCTTCTTCTCCTGAGCGTTAGCACTTTCTAATTTTTATTATGAAACAATAGTATCACAGATTTAGGGAATTGTCAAGCGGATTTTTCTATTTCTTCAACTTTATTACTCCACTCATTGGCAATAGAATCTCCGACAAGTTTCGTAATTTCATCAAGACGTTTCTGTCTCTTCTCAGAAAACGGGTTAAGCGGGTTATTACATCCCTCCCAGCTTGCTTCTTCTATGCAGAGTTCTATATATTCATCTCTAAGCATATCTAATTCTCGTCTATCTATCATATCTTTAGACATTATATTCTCTCCAAGTTCAAGCAATATTTTACAACTTCTTTTTTATCATTGATAAGATCTACGTCTTGTTTTGACATAAGCTTCATACCATCTCTTATAAGACGGATGCCAAGATCAACAGAACATTCTGCATGAAGATTGACTGTAATTAAGTTATCTCCATCAGGATTTTCAAGCCAGTTATTTTGTTCTTGCCATTCAATTCCTTCACCTTCAATAGGTTTACGACAAAAGAAACAAATTTCTCCGTTAAATGATTTTGTACTCATAATGACTCCAATAGTTCTTGTTTTGTTGCGAATATTTCTTCTTCGCTGAATTTTAGATTTTTAGCAGGAATTGTCCATTCGTCAGCTTCTTCATTATAGACTGCTCCGCAATTATCGCAAACATAATTACCATCTTCTAAGCTCTCCATAACGTCATCACAATATTTACATTTACAATCTGCATCCATTACGCTTCATCTCCTGTTGTCTGAAAAGAACAATCTTCATACTTAGGATCTCCCCAAGATGCTTCTGTCGTTTGGAGTTCTCCCCTGTTAATCTTATTGTCTGTTTTCTGAATAGCTTCATCAAGACTGTCCGCTTCAACTTCTATTGAGCCGAGAGCATACATTCTTTTTTCAACTTGAATATTGAATTTCATATTTTCTCCTATTTTGTATTAAGATAATATCATAACGCAGTAGAAATGTCAAGCACTTCCCAAGTATCACTTAACTATTTCTGTTACAATTTCAGCGAGATGCAATTCTGCTCTTGGCATTTTTTTTGATAAAGTTTCTGCTTCTCTGTTGGCAGATATTGGAGATGAGTAGGCGACGCCTCTTTGGATAAAATCTACAAGCACTCTAAACTTACCCTTTTTATCAGAGGGTAAAACATCTATTCTCGACATTAATATTCCTCCATTTCATTATGAGTAATATATCACATGAGGATATGGAAGTCAAGATGTTTTTGAAAATATTAATTTCAATCCCAATCCCAAGGGTTATAAGAGGACTTGATATAAGCATCTTCATTTTCTCTCAATGCGACCTTGTAGCGTTTACGATCAATACGATTGCACATTTCCTTCCATCCACTCGGCGGACTCATTATGCAATTCTCTGAATCGGAAACAAGAACTTCGCAACGATAACGACCACTACTCCAAATAGGCGAAGTATAAGTGTCATAGCTAGAAATTCTTTCAAAATTTTTAGCCTTCCCCTTAATGGTTATGTCGTCATAGGTATTATAGATAACCCCCTGATGCTTGCGATAACAACGAGGGTTCTTACGATATGTACGTGACATTTTTATTTCTCCTTATGACTAGCTTCATGCTAATCTAGAAGAAATCGCCAGAAAAATAGTACATTTTCTCTCCTTTCATGATTGTTTAGAGTAGAATAACATATTTTTACTTCAATTGCAAGTAAAAAATAACCTTTTTATAGATCGAACTCACGCCAGAATCTAAGACTATTATACAAGAGAAGGGGTGGTTCCCGAACAATAGAAACCACCCCTGAGGGAACAACGCTACAGGAGAATAGCGTTATGGAACAAACCCGATGCCTGCGATCAATGACCCGCCAAAAAGTTCTTCGCCTACCTTATTGATGAGCTTACAAATACTTTCTATCTGATCTTCATTTGAAGTCCGTGAGGGGGCAGTTGCAGGAAGAAATGAACCCTGTTGAAAATACCTCAGACAACGAATCTGAAAATCCCGCATCTGGTCAACCATTTGAAGGGGAAGTTCAGGGGAAGGAATTGTTCCAATTGCCCGATCAAGAGCAAGCTGAATGCCCTCATTCTTGTCAAAAACATCTCCCGCCTTGAGATTTGTTTTTGACCATCCTACTATAATCTTGCCATTGACCACCGTTCCCGCAATGATTCCGACTTTCTGTTTTCCCTTGCCCGTTACCCGCTCCCGAATATACTCATGAATGATTTCGTTCATTATTTTTCTCCGTTATTTAATTATTCCATTCCCATTTAAAAGACTAGATTAACACATTGCTCAAATTAAATCAAGCCTTTTCTTAAATTATTTCTTCTTCAAAAAGACTACATTCTCCACCGCAATCTTCGCAAGTGGAGTTGTCATAGACTACGACAAGTTCCCATTCCTGCTTTTCAATATTCCAAATAGCATCAGCATCTTTACGAACATCTGCGGAACCACATTTGGAACAAATCATTTTGATTTTCTTGTCGGCTATATTGCTATCTCCTATTAATACATCTGTCACATGGGAAATATCTTCAAAGGTCTTTGTTATATACGCATCATCTGTCGTCATAGTACAACGATAGGCATACTCATCCGCAACGTCTCCACGATTTGTCTGCCCCTTTTCAATTTCTTCATCGCTGAACAGGGCGCAGAAATCATAGTCTCCATCATCTCTCAAACGATATACTGCTTTGGGCATAATCTTAGTCCTTTCTCTATTGTTTCGTATATCCTATCACAAATTCACAGGATTGTCAATAGTAATTTTTACTTTTTTATGCCCCAAGAATCATAGCAAATTCGGGAGTAATTTCTAATTCCTTGTCATAGATATTTGTTTCATCAAGAACAAGAGAAACTGAAACGACATGAGTTTCTATATTAACCCAAAATTCCATAAGTTCAGGAATATCTTCTTCGACAAAAGGCAAATTGAAGAAGCGAGCATAAACAAGCATCGCCCCAAATTGGTCTTTGTTATCTGAATTTAAACGTCTGATTAATTCGTACATTATACTTCTCCTATTATGTACGCATCATATAGTAATTAACAAGTAATCATATTCATCATCAATCATTTGCCCAAGAACTTCTTCCAAGAACGATATATTTCGGAGACATTCCGCATTGGCAAGATCAATTATGATATCGGGATCTTCTGGTTGAGAAAACACGGACATTCTACTTTGTATCTTGTCAATTGTTGTTAAATCCGTCTTGATTGAAATCATCTTTATCATAATATCTTCCTATCTTATTATTACTATTATGTACGCATCATAACACATTCAATGGTGGGAGTCAAGATATTTCAGCAGGTATATTTTTGTTTAATGATTCTCTGTCAAAATCTTTCGGAAGTAATCCCTTGCCAATTGCGTATTCAATAGCGTCGTAGAGACTATTAAACGTTTGAGTCCCTACACGATTATCATTTACATAAATTGTCCATTTTTCAATACCCGTCCCGAAAAAAAATAAAATCTTTTTTATATTTGTCTTTGCTTCCATAATTACTCTTTTCAAGCGAGGAACTGATCCAATTCTTTTATCCATTTACGGGGAACATGGCGAAATGATTTATTGAAAACTTCACCTATAGCTCGTTCATCAAAAACCATCAACCTGTGGCGAAATACATTTCTAACGCTTTTAGTAATAATAGGATTACCAATGTCATCGTAAGTCTTTCTATTTTCCTTTGGCCATCGAGACTGACAATAGATTTTATAACGAGAGTTAAACCCAAAAAATTTAATACCATTGTAACGGCATTTATTACCCTTCCAATACCCTATATGAGCAATACAGGGAGTTTTAAGAGTTCCCAGAAAGGGATTCACATCATTTGCCCCGCCTTTAACAATAAATGGCTCTCCCTTTTTAGGATAAACAAAGGCGATTGTAAATGGATTTCCATCCCTCCAAGAATGAATGACATTGTACGGGAATTCTTTTTTAACTGCCAATTCTTTTTTCATGGTAACTTTCAATTTTAATAGAGAGGGATGTAGCTTTTAAGAAATTATATTAACTAACAACATTATAATTCATGGGATGGAAGAATCCAACAAGAGTTTTTAAGAAATTATATTAACTCAACCTTAAATTTATAATGCTCCCTCTCTAATTATTGTTGACACTATATCAAATAACTTTCGGAATGTCAAGCAGTTATTTTCTGTATTTCAGCGGCGATCCCGTTAAGAACAGACACGGGTGTTTTGCTAATAGTCAGAACGATTTCATTACTCAGCAAAGTATAATACCCTGCGTGTTCTCCATTGATACAAATTTCATACAGAGATTTATCAAAGGGAGTTTGTTTGACGGAATAATTGATCTCTGGAATCTCTTCTTTAACTTCCCCAATTAATTCCCAACCAATATCATTCTGCTCATAATCTTCGGCTTCATCAGTATTTGCAACGGTAAACAATTCATGTGCCAGTTTGATTGCTTCCTGTTCCGTTTCGCCCTCAACTCGAATATTCTTCCTGACTTTCGCTTCAATCGTCACATCATATTCTTTCATCTCGACGATCCTTCCGATGTTTGAATCCCTTTGGTTTTGAATAATTACCTTTAGATTTCTGCCTCTTCTTGTCAGACATTTTATCCTGCAAACGATCCCTGCGACTCCGAGGAATAAAATCTTCTTCCATCTCTTCCCATTTTTCCCAATCAGTAGCCACGTTAGAATCCTTTATTTAAGAGGGGAGAACAAACTCTTCATCTTCGCTGTCATTCTTCTTTTGATTTGCAACAGGAACAGGAAGACCAATTTCATTATGAATCCGCTCGAACTCTTCATCGCTGATTACAGAGCGACCTTTAGAACCATAGAAAGCAAGGTTCCTATCCCCCGACTGAACGAAAGATAACGCACCATTAGTGGTAATCGTTTCCCCGTCATTATTCTTAAACTGTACGAATCCATTGTTCATATTTATTCCTTTTCCGATTTTGTAACCATAGTCTAACACAGCCTCTTAAAAATTGCAAGCATAAAATAAAAAAATATTATACCTATTTTCAAGACGAAAATTCAACTAAATATTGAAGATTTGCCTGATACGTTTCATAGACAATCATTTCATTATTCTTAACTCCGCTTTTCCCTGCTTTCGCAAAAGTTGAATCATAACCTTTCGGGGGCTTGAAAGAACTGCTCATATAACCGCCCGAAGGAGTATAAGGCTTTCCCAAAGCGACTTGGCAAAGAAACATAAAACAATTATTGTCTGTTGACTTGCCTCCCCAATATCCGTAAGAATAATTCAAAGCCTTTGTAGATTGATCTGAAAAATATACTCCATTCCCGAACATACGGCCTGTGCAATGCGAAGAAGATGAAGGGGGGATTACTAACCCTTGCTTGAGAATAGACAAAACATTACTTGCCCTTGTACCATGCCAAAGACTCTTTACATTACCAATGGGCATCCCCTTGTTAGAAAATTCTTTATGCGCTACAGCAATTTGAACAGAATAGACTTTCTTCAACTTAAGATGAGAGCAACAATGTATATCATTCTTGGAACCCTCATATAATTTTTTGACCTTTTCAATCGTAGCATCTTCCGTAACAAGATCAAGTTGAACATCAAAAACTTCAGGAACTTCTCCATTATCATCCTTGACTAATTTCCCTTGCGAGGCCTGAATCAAAGACGCTTCCAATGAATCTACAATCTGTTTCTGACGCTGAACAGCCATCAAGTTATTCCAAAATGAACGGACTTCGACCCTACGCATCCCAACATTCTGCGGAACAAACATCATGTATTCATTCGTGAACCGTTCCAATTCATAATCATAACTAGAAGTAGAAACTTTATCCCCGATTTTAGCCAAGAGACAATTAGCCTCATTTATGTTTGCTTGAGTAACGATCCCTAAAGGAGTAGAAAATAATCCTGTAGTATTATTGAAAACAATCTGACCGCCTGTAGCAGAGCAAATGTTATGAGCATTGACTTGAGTAAAATAATTAATCAATTGCCCGACAAGCGTATTATTTGTTTTGATCTGTTTACGAGCAATCTCATTAAGATTACTGATAGGACGAACCATACGACTATCACCCTGTACGCCAATGACATTGAGAGGACGATACCCCTTGCCCTCTTTTTCGGCGCATTTTGAATCAAAGAAACTTTCAGCAGAATACCGAGATCCATGAGATTTATTATGAATCTGACCGCTTGCTCCAACCCGACCATTGCGAGTAATTGTAGAACCATCATCGTACAATTCAATGTACCAAAATTTGTTATTGTTATTCCCAATATTACTGAGAATGTATTTCGCTTCTTTGATTAAAGTTGCCATAACCTATCTCCCATTTTTATAAGACATAGTTTAGCACAGTTTTTTGGCAAAGTCAAGTAATTATTTTATTATCTTTTTCGCAATTACAAACAGTACACATTACTTGAAGATTACTCAAATTATCTTTTCCCCCTTTAGATTTCGGGATAATATGATCTTGCGTTATCAGTCTCCATGTCAACGGGTTATGAATACTACCTCCGTCTTCCAAAGCATACAAATTGAAATGATATACTTTTGGTAACTGCTTGCAATGTAAAGGACGCTCTAAAGAAAAGAATGACCCTTTAATTCCGCAAATAATACACTCAACGCCCTTGGATTTGAATAACTGCAAGCGTAGAGAATGAACATTGACAAGATTCCCATCATAAACCCTCTTACTATTTACATCTCGTTTTGATGCTACGATATAAGGGAGAACATCTTCAAGAGAGTAGATGCCTATTCTTTCCATCTGTTGAGTCTGCATATCAGGAACGTATCTCCGTTCTCTTATATTCAAAAACTGATCCGCAAGTCCCGCAAGAAGGCTCTCCATTTTCTTCATAATAATCAGGAGAAATCTCAACTTCTTCCCCATGACTTTCGCAGTCTTCATCACATTTCGAAGCCCAAACGTGTCGAACATTTTTGTCGCTGATTTTTTTCCATCCCATGATATTCTCCTAGTTTTGGCAGACTATAACACAAATCATATAAGATGTCAATACTATTCCCAAAGAGAAATCCATTTATTGATTTCGCTAATGAGATGATTGACAGATTCATCAGACGGAGCATTCCCATACCATTCTATACATTTTTCCCCCATAGGAGAATATAAATGGGTAAGCTTATCAATATTGGGATGTTTCTCTTCCATTTCAAGATAATCTACAAACAGAAAATCCTGATGCACCACTTCCCCGCTCAATTTATTGACTATCTTGACCAATAGCCTATCCCAATACTCAAATGTCTTGCCATATTCCAATGAAATAATTATGTTCCGATTCTTGTCTAAATTCCGAGTAACGCTTTTATTAGCAAAAACTCCATCCAATTCATTGAAAATACTCTTCAAAAGATCAATCGCTCCAGAAAACTTCTTCTTCATTTTTATTTCCTTTCAGTTTCGCAACCAATAGATTCCTTAATCATGTCGTCAATCTATCAAATCCCGATTAGAATTGCAAGAATAAAATGAAACTTTTTTCACTACTTCTGTAATCCACGCCAGAAAAATAATTCAATTTTAGGCTTGACAAATAGTAAATTTTACTATTTAAAAGTCTGGCGTGGGGATCTCGGGGATTTAATTGAGATATGAATCTTTTTAGAACTGTTCAACGAAGAGCATTGAATCTCTCTGTAAGGAGCAATCAATATGACGCTCTTCATAATACTTGATTAAGCCTCTTGTATCGCAAGCATCAAAAACAATTGCAAAACCATTAGGAGTCTTTCGAAATGCTCTAATTGTTGCTTTAGCTTTATCCTGCAAATAACGTAAGAGATCCTTGGCAATCATTTCATCAATAACATCAATATCCAATAGAAGACGCTTAGTTCCTCTTGCATGTTTCTGTTCAAGCTCTGTCTTCCATAGGCTACCAATTTTCTTAGACAAAGCAAGCGCATCATCATGTCTCTTTGCAAGCCCTTGAGTTATATCAACAAGCTTTTTCTGAAACTGGAATGCGGCATCAACGGCGTCTCTTGAATTCAAAGAGATATATATTCTGTAGGTAGTTTTGGGATCATTCGCAACCAAATGAATCTCATCATAGCATTTCTGAATGTCTTCGGGGGAAGTTAAAACCATACGACGAAGAAACTGATGCATATCGGGACTATTCTCATTATCCTTAGTACGAGAAATCCCCTTCATAATCCAAACACAATTAGGATCATCAAAGGCGCAATAATCATTTAAGAATGTAATGGCGTCGTTCATTTTTCGGGTTTCTTCTTTCCATAGTTACCGACTTGTTTGCCTTTGTGTTTTTCTTTCTCATGCGCTTCCAAAAGAGTGCGGGCATGAGCTAAAGAATCCGCTGGCTGATGTTCTAATATCTTGCAAGCTGGACAATACCAATAATAAACAAAATCTTCATCTTTCATAATAAAATCCTATCACAAAGTTATGATAATGTCAAATAAAAAGCATTGCAATATACATTGACTGAGAAATTATATCCCCAAAGTGTTCATGGAGAAATAGTTGCAGATTAAGTATAGCAATAATAATTTTATTTTTCATAGTATTTCCTTGGGCATTTCCAAATTTCCTTGGGCATTTCCAATGTATCTTTTGGAGCGCATGTGGAATTATGACCATCTATGCAAGCGGGACATTCTTTCCAATTATCACCTAATGAACAATCTTTCATATGTCTAAATTCTGTTTGCTCTATTACGTGATGCGCCTCTATACATTCAGTGGAAAATCTTTCAGTCCATTCTTCATCATTGAGTGAAATATCAGCATCCAAAGCGATAACCTTGCTTTTGTCTTCGTGGTCAAGGATAACAGTTAAATGCCCATCATCATCAACGCCGAGTTCAACATTCCATTCTTTAATTTTTAATTTAGTTCTCATTATGCGTATACCTTATCATACATTCCGTGAAGATGCAAGCTTTTATTTTGAAAAAGTTTCATCTAGTAAGAAGTCAACTCATAAGCTATTCCAAAAATAATAAACATAATCAAAACAAATGGGATGGCGCAGACAATACAAATCATTGCGATTATAAAAAGAAGCGCATAGAAAAGAAATACAAATATAATACTAATCAAGCCTATACATGCGCCTGCTATACCCGCAATCAGTGCAAGAAATCCCTCAAATAAATCTTTTAACATTTTATCCTCCTATTTTAATTGGTGGTCCGTATGGGATTCGAACCCATGATCTCACTTTTAGAGAGTGAAGCTTTAAACCGCTAAGCTAACAGACCATCTTATTATACATACGCCCGTACACATTCCGTGTTTAAGATTTTGATAAACCCGAAGCTTTCCCATAATCTTCCATACATGTTACAGGCTTACCATTTTTATCCCATAACATTTCAGAGAGTAACAGTTTCGTATCTTCTAAGAATTCAGGAATTAACTGTCCAGAATCTTTAGCAATAGAAAATGCTTCTTGACGGGAAACAAATCGGCCGGTATTCGTTATAAACCCTTGAGCATTTGATCCGGGATATGGGCGGTTACAAACCTTATCTTCCAACATCTTCAGACCGATAGAACAATGCCTCCATCCAGTATAATATGTCGCCTTATATTTAATAGCGGCTTGAACTATATGCTCTTTCTCCATATTCTATTTGCCGTTGAAAATATTTCCCAGTAATGAATTTAAATCATTACATTTACAATTAATAATGGATAAGGCTTCTTCGTAAGAGATAAGAAATTGATCGCTCAAATTACTAATGGCTTGTTCCTCAGTATTACTATCTTTAATTATTTGCTCGATTTCCTTCAGTATTTCTTTTAACTGCGAATCATCAACGCCAGCTATTTCTGCTATATTAATCATTGTTCAGATTTATCCTTTTACGCAAATTTTAGGACTAAGTTTAACAAGAACTTTTACTAAGTCAAGTTCATTTTCTATTACTTCATCTATATTTTTATATGCGCCAGGTGCCTCAGAGACATCCTTTAGCCCTTTGTCTTTACCGTAAGGGAAGTTACCAAACTCGCTATGAATAACCCCTTCCAAAGATTTTTCAATCTCTGCATAGTTATCTTGCATTTGGCGGGAGAAAACTTTGCGACCCATCTTACGACCAGCGCCATGCGAACAACTCATTAATGACTGATGGTTCCCTAAACCTTTTACGATATAAGAATGAGTTCCCATTGATCCCGGAATAATCCCCGTCATTCCTTCAAATGCCCTTGTCGCCCCTTTACGATGAACCCATACATTCTTCCCATGATGACATTCAAGCGCCGCAAAGTTATGATGAATATTGATTACATCATTAATGCTATCTTCCACAACATTCTTAGTAATGTATTCAACATCATTGAAAGTTCTTTCCAAAGCATCTTTGACTGCATCCATCATTATGATACGATTCAGGAATGCAAAACGTAATGCAAAATCCATCCAAGCAATATAATCCTGCCCCTCATCTGTATCAACCGGCAAGAAAGGGATTATCCTTTTCTCTGAAAACCATTTAGCGTTTAATTCAGTAGCAAGATCATTAAAACAATCACCGATTCTCTTCCCTATGTTGCGAGAGCCAGAATGAATCATAACCCAAACTGAACCCGCTTCATCAACCTGAACCTCGCAGAAATGGTTCCCGCCACCGAGAGTACCAAGCTGAGAGAAAAATGCTGTTTGTATATCTCCAATAGGATTAGGTCTATCTTTGATTCCTGATTTATCCATAATATAAGTAAACTTATCCATGTAACATTTCTCTAAGAATTTCCTGCGTTCATCTGTATTATGAGAATGACCGACAGGGATGTTCCTAGAAATCTTATTGAACAATTCCTTAGAGGATACTTCATTTAAATCTGATACTTTGAGATTGGTTTTAAGAGCGCACATGCCGCAACCAATATCAACTCCCACTGCATTTGGAACAACTACCCCATCCAATGCTATAACGCCACCAACAGGCATCCCGTTTTTCATTCCAAAATGAGCATCGGGCATCAAGCAACATTCCTTTGTATAGGGCAGTTCTGCTATTACTTTCATTTGGTTCAAAGCAGACTCTTCTATATTAGGACACCATGAACGAATCTCAACTCCATTTGTATTAATTGTTTCCATTATATCACCATAAATTTACGCTTACCTGCATAAGCTATGTCTTGAAAATTATCATTATCAATGCTTCCGTCCAAACAAATACATTGCCACCTAATGAGCCGTGCAATTTGGTTTAAGGTAACATAAACAGGCTCAAAATCTTTCAGGCCAAATCCATCAAACGGAACAAGAGAAGCGTTCTGTTCATCCAACTTTATATCTGATTTGGCAATCTCAAGTGCTTTGCTAAGTTCTGATTTTTTCATGATACCTCTTTTAAAAAGGAAGTGTCCTGCTTTTCACCCTTCTCAATGGTTTCAAGAATAGGATAGGTAGCTTTCAACCCCCTTTTATCTATATCTATCTTCATATATCCTGAAATAGAAGGTGATTCAACTCCATAATAGAGATCCTCTACTCCGATCTTTTTGACCATAGTAAGATAAAACTCAAGAATTGTACCGCAATAATGTCCGTCCAGAGACTTCTTCTTTATTATTTTAAGCCATTCAGAAGCATCATTGGAATAACTAGGAATGAATCCATCATACCCTGTATAGCGATCATGTATCCAATCTGTAAATAATTCTTCATGCTCTTTACATATATTCAATATCCATTCCCTGAATTTAGGAATGCTATTAACAATTACAAGACAATTGATTGAATCATTAGCAAAGTTATATTCTTTCGGATTAATTACATTTTCTAATTCCAACGCCTGAAACCCCGGAATATCGCTCAATTCAGAAGAGAGATAATCGCAAATACGAATACAATATTCTTTTTCATATTCACGCCAATTAATAGAATATATATTACTATTAACTATAATGTCAGCAAGCGCATTGGTGTGTTTCGCATAATCAGGTTTAATAATTTCGCTGATTAAACTAACTATTTCTTCCCGTTCTTCATCACTATCATCAGAACTAAAGATTGTTCCATAAAATCCCGGGAAAATAGGAGCATATGTTTTAATTTTAGACCGTCTTGTTCTCTTTTTAGTTGTCATTTAATTAGCCTTCCCTTATTTTTTGTAAGACTATTAAAACATATTTTTGTGAAGAAGTCAACACATATTTTTAAATAATTCTCAATGTATTTTTATCAACACTTTCCATACCTTTCGTACAAGGATATGTGACTTTCCCATCATTCCATAATACTCTCAGTACAAGCCCTTGACAACCTTCAACCCCGCAATGACGATCACATACAGTAGTGACCTTTCCCGTCGCCTTCTTCTCCCCTCTTGCAATTACTTTTTGATAAGTATAGATCATTTTAATTTCCTTTTATTTATAGTTCCCTTATGTTCTGTATAAATGTAACAAATAGATTCATCAATGTCAAGACGTTTTGAAATAAAAATGAAGACGCCCCTTTGAGTTAACCTCTCCGGGGCGTAAGCTTCTCAGCTCTCTTCAGGGATATCGTTATTTGGCCATTTCTTCCATGGTCAGTTTATAAATTTCAAGTACAGGTTTTTTCTCATTCTTCTCTTTGCATGCATTCCATACTTTTCTAAAGGCTTTTGCGTAACCTGTTTCAGCCCATATCATGATTGCTTCATTCCAATCAACTTCTCTCTTTAAGCGTTCTGATTCTTCCCATTTAAATTTCTCAATACATTTCAATTGTATTAGTACTATAGGTTCAGGATGCAAAGATTCCAAGAACACTTTTACGAAACAATAATCTGATTTACAAGTATCACAGACAAGTTCATCAATTAACTTTTTAAAATTCTTTTTTGACATACTATACCTTTCGATACAATATGAAAATATTCCTTTGCTGATTAAAGAAGCGGAATATCACCAACTACTGTTCTAATCGCATCAGAATCACAAGGCCCAAGCGAAATTCCTACTACTGTATCTGGGAAAGCTTGCTTCATAGTCTGAGATAGACGGACATAAACAGTGTCCTGCCATTCCCTCACTGTTATATGTATATCTTCCGCTGCCTTATTAAAATGGTTTAATGCTTCAAGATTAGGAACTTTCTTAACAAGTATATAAGGATCTTTAAGCCATTCTATCAAATTAGAGCCAGAGAGATCATCCTCAGATATTTTATTCCCCATGAAATGATCAAGGAATACTCCACGTAAACCTTCCATATGAATATGCGCAACCTGAGCCGCCATAAGTCCCATGTCCTCAGGAAGATTAAAAAGATCTGTTCGAATAAGTATTGTCTGATTAATGTTTGACATTTTTAATTCCTTTCTATCGAAAATCCAGCATTCGAAAGAATATTCATTTCCTCATAGTTTTTCAGAGAAATCGGACCGTTCTTTTTTACATACTCTGTCAACACATGAAACCCCCATGCCTCTCGAAGCCCCTTATCATTTACATCCGGACAATTCCCAATAAGAGCGCCCGTCTCAGGATTATAATAAGCCCAATGAAGTCCGTTATCAATTGACCTCATAAAATATTTTGTGTCTGCTGTGGAGCCACTAATTGTGCGAAATTTATTATAATCTTTAAGTCTTGTCGGCGGCCGAGCTATTTCAGCAATCTGATTGTCTGCAATTACAAAAGTTTCCTGAGCTACACCATCAATATATGTAACCCAATTAGAGCCTCCATCAAATGAAATTATATTGCAATCACTATCTGTAATGAGCATTAAATAGTTCTGCTGATAATATTCGAGATAACGTTTATTATTCTTATAACGATAATATCCTCTTTCAATATTATTGTATGCAAATATAATAGCAAGAGACACTATAGTAGCAAAAAATATAGACAATCCAAACGCTGTTATTATTGTTTTATCTTTCATAAATTATTCCGATCTTTAAAAAGAATCTATCATGACTAAAATAAAAAGTCAATAGGTAAAAAGGGTATCACAATATGTTTTTCATACCAAGTACCCCATCGTGAAACGACAGGGTAGAGGCTTTAGGACTTCCTTGCCCCAAAGGTACTTTCGAAGCTAGTAAGGCTACTGAAGAAGGGACTAGCCATCTCAGTATATTTATTATAACTGAACCCATATTCTTTTCAAGTAATATCTTTAAATAGTTTGGGGTTTGCTGGACACCTTTTATCCAGCAAACCCCAATATTATTCTACGCTCAATAATTTTCTGCGTAGCCTTCCCATTCCATCCGACGCTCTTCGTCCTCTCTCTCCCGCTGAGCCTTTTCACGAAGAAGAGCCATTTTCTGCAAGAACATGTGCTTCTTGCGCTTATTCTTCATCCCCTTCATCTTGAAAGCGCCACCGTCTTTGTAACCCGGATACCTAACTATTCCGCATCCTTTTAGCAATGTAATCACCTACCTTTTCATTTTTGTTTCTAACCACTATGGCTAAAAATACTTAACCCTTCAGCTATTATACTCTGTTTCTCATCTAATTTCAGTTTAACTTCTTCAGAATACCATAACTCATACTTCAAAGTCAAGTCTTTAATGTCTTCTTCTGATAAATTCTTTACAGCTTCCAAAACCTCATCTTTAAGCTTAATCCATTTACCTCGAACAGAAGGATTATTGAAATTAGGACTCTTCAAAGTTAAAATCAAATTCTTCAGCGATTCAAATATTTTATCCTTATCCATGATACTTCAATAAAAATCTTGGAGAGATAACTTTGAAGGCCATTCGACTATCCAATATTTCGCTCCGAGCTTCAATGACCGGCCGAATAACAATGCCCTCAGCCGGAGTACCATTGGGATAATCTTGAGCAGATGAAAAATCAACCAGCTCATCAATAGATGTCCAATTGAATATCCCCTTGTAAACTACCTGAACCCTAGGCAACCCAAGTAAATCACAAAAAGAAACCATCTCATCAAAATTCAAATAAGAGAACTTTTTAATACTGAAAACATCAAAAGCCGCAATCGCAAGTTCTTTTGTCCCCAATTTATTTCCCTGAATGCCTGGTCCATAAGTTTCAGCTTGAATAGAAATGTTCATCGCTTTCATTCTCTTTTCAAGATCATACTTCCGAGCCATCAACCAATAAGCATTCGTTTCCCCCTCTTTCAATTCCATATTTCGAGAACATACTCCAAAAGTATTAATATCTTTAAGCCCATCAATCCCGTCGTCTTCTAAAATATCGTAACGATTATAAAAAGTTGTGGAAGTTCCGTCAACCTTTAATGTCGCATAAACTTCTCTTCCCTGCATCTCTTGAATAAGATCAGGATATGCTTGAATACGATAAGAGTCTGTTTTCCTTAAGAATGAAGGGAAAGAACCTTTGACAAGACCACGTAGTTCGGTGGCGATTGGGGGATCGTATTTAGTTACTCCCAAAGCTTCGGTTATATCTTCTCCAATATCCCATCCATCAGAACCCACGTCAGAAAATAATTCTATAGGCAAAGCCAATCCTTGAGATATCTGCTTACGAAGTTTGATCGTCCTTAAACGAATCCCCTCTTTCCCAGATAACTTTCCCTTGCCTTGTTCATCATCCCAAAGATTTGCCTTCCTCAAAATCTCTTCAGGAAGCTGAGAGTCAACCTCAAAGTAGACACATTTGTCCTCAACTTTAAATTCGTCTTTTCTAACTACAACTTTCCAGCCGAGAATTGTGGCGCATTCAATTCTATCAGCCCCTTCAATAGGATCAAGAGATTTAATCTTTTGAACGGACGCTAATTTTCGAATGGTATCTTTTTCTTCCATTAATTTAATTCCCCGAGACGATAACCACATTTAGGACAATACAAATTCCTATACCTTTTTGAGCTAGCTTCTTTAACTAATTCCCCTATATTATAACCATTTCTACAACCCGGACAAGTCAAGTTATCATTTATCTTTAAACCTTTTTTCACATTACTCCGTTCCATCCCTGAAGAGAGTAATTAAATAATCAGTTTATTTTTTCTTACTTGTACGCTTCTTACGATTGGCTCCCCGAATAACTCCTCCGCAAGAACGACATTTGTAATTCGCCAAAAGATTTTCTACAGTAACTCCCATTAACTTCGCTTTCTTACGAATATTATCAGGAACAATCTTTACGACTTTACCGCAATCAGGATTTGTACAGGTAGCTTCTTTCGGAAACCCTTCATTCTCAGGTTTAGCCTTGCGACCCTTGCGACCCTTCCCTCTCAGCCAAGAACCCCAATCAGGATTACATGATCTGCAAAGATACTCATCGCTATATTTTTTTATCTTAGCCTTATCCCCGCCCGTTTGCTCATAAAGACTTTTTACATTGACAGTACATTCTTTACCGCAATCAGAACATTTAACTTTGCGAGGAATATTTTTGTAAAGCGGATTGGGAGCCTTCCCTCTGCGAACAGGTCTGCATTCTGAACATTCATACGTATCCAAAAAGGTCTTCAAAGCGTTAGCCCGTGCATCACCTTCAAGCCCACGTAGACCCGCTTTCTTTTCAAGAATTGACGGAGCAATATAATCCGAAGAGTCACATCCTGAATTACAACAAGTAATTGTCCTAGGAAGATCGGCGTATTCTTCTTTACCCTTACGTTTTTCCCGCATTTCAGCCATGCGTTCCTGAATCTGTTTCTTAATAAGGGTATCCCCGTTCTCAATATCTAGGCGAATACTATCCGAAAGCTTATTCCATATGCCCAAAAATTCCAATGCTTCTTGCCCAACTTCTCTAGGATCTAACCTCAAGAGAATTGAATCACATTGCTGTCCCATGTCTTCTTTAATCCACCATGCCTTTATCAAAGATTCTTTGGGGATAAACCCTACAAACCTTAAATCCCGTTCCCGTTTATCTTCGAATTTAATGCAATCGCCGAATATCGTATCTACCAATGACATATGGTCTCCTTTATTTTTTATTGTTTGACCATAATAACAAATTTATTCTCTCTTTGCAAGAAAAAACTATATTTTTCTCTATTTAAGAAAAAAACGGAGGGTATATTTCAACCCCCCGTTTTATCCCGCCCCTTATAGCTTACGCCTCAGTTGCAGTTTTCTCGACCGCCTTTTCGACAGTCTTCTTTGAAGCCTTCGCCGATTCAGACTTTTTGGAAGCTTTTTCTACCTTCGGAGGACGAACCCGCTTTTCGAGTTCAGTCTTGCGATAGCGAAGACGGAACCGCTGATCCTCGCCCTGCTTCTTGGCCAACTTCTCCAAGAAATAAACCTGTCCCTGAGCCGACAGATTACCCCGACAATCCCCGTCCCGAGTTGAACTGCCCTCTGCACGAGGAGACAGGACAACCGTAACATCGGAAACTGAAAAGCCCTGCTTGAGCAAATCACTCCGAGTTACAACCTGCTTTGAGCGAATAAAATCAAAAATATTCGCATATGCCGACCCTGCCCGATACGGATTTTTATTCTTCGATGCCATACTATTAACCCCTTTCCTTTGGTTATGTTTTTCTACTACTTCTACCATCTTCTAATACTCTATCACAATTCGATTTAGATTGCAAGAACTTTTTTATCTTTTTTCGTGCTTCTCTTCATCTAGGGAGTGACTTCGTTCTTTCCCTATTGTCTGAGTACACTCTACCACATCCTTTAAATAATTGCAAGTGTTTTTTTCAACTTTTTTTGCTTATAAATTTTCCACTATATGTTCCCGTTTCCATCTGAACGTCAAGCGAATGAGTATTAGTTAACTCTCTAGGAATTTTCCCATGTTTTTTAATAGCTACGGATGCGGCTTTTTCATTGCTATAAGAAACCAATCCCTGCAACCTCAAAAATTCTTTTACTTGATTGATCGTCAAATCTTCATTCCAAGATTGTTTCCATACTCTATCCTGTAATGCCCGAAGTATTAACGCACCATTCGAACAAGTGAACTTATTTTCACGAGAATTCCAAAAACGATATTGAAGTAAACGGAATTTTTTACCATCATTCAATACTCTGAACCGAACAATAGGGAATCCATCATTCATGATCGTACAAATATTATCGCCAAAATATTTAGATATTAACTGGCAATCTTTATGAGACCAAGGATAATGAATACTGAATATTTCAAAGGTGCAATTCTGTCCATACTCCTGCAACTCTTTCGCCCAATCAGGGAGATTACTGATACGCTCTTTCTCTTCCCGCTTAATATCATCCATCATTTTCTTAATTGATTTTTCACTCATAATTTACTCCCATTAAGATGCCAATAAACAGCCATTATTGTTTCCCCGACTAACGCCCTTGGCAAGAGATAACTTTGATCCTGCATTACGTCCTGCAAGATAACCTTCTCCCCGAACACAAATACTTGAAGTAGTTCTCATTCTAGGATAAGCATTCCTATACATCTCATTCATTAATCTCTTATCATAAGCAGGAACTATAGCGCAATCCCCTGCAATATATTTACTACCTTCTTTTTCGGCTCTCTCTTTAGCAATTTGTTCTCCCACTCTCTTTTCTGCCTCTTCCCTATCTAAACGTAATTTTTTAGAATAGCCTGAAATAATTCCTTCAATGAAAGCCCTTTTCGAAAGACGAGTACGCCCATAACCATATCTTGATCCTGAAATTCTTTCTAATGCTTTTTCTTTAGCTACTCCTTTTTTATGAATCTCATATAATTTCTCTGCCTGATTCAATAAAGCATGACCAACATATTCTGCAATATCTAAATTATCAGGCTCTCCAAAAATTTCTAAACGACAATTATTATATGGACCATATGTTTTAATATGTTTGATATTAAAATGTTCCTCAAGCAAATTCCCTAAACACCACATATAAGTCGGCCAACGTTCGAAGTTTGGCCCGAAAGGTCTAGAAACCCAAACCCTTTTCGTTCCCATAATATCTTCCATCTCAATATTATGACGAAGCATTAACTCTCTTGCTTTGCGCATAAAGGTTTCAGCTTCTTTTTCAGTCGCCGCAGAATCATTAGCATGAATAATAATTTTACGCACTCTATCGGCCATTGAAGACCCACCATTACCTTTAAATTCAGATAAAAATTTATTACTATCACAACGAACAGGTTTAATCCCTACAATAGTACAGGCTCTTTCCCAAGCCGCACCATGAGCAACTCCATAACAATTCATATCAAATATTTCTGAGACAATCTGATGCGCTACTTCATGCTTCATTACATGTTCTACTGCTTCCCACTCAAAATTTCTAAGTAGAATAGCAGAAAATGTCATAATACGAGTAGAAGGTTCCCATGACCCCCATTTATATTGAGTATTGGGATTAATGTGAAAAGTAGGTTCTCTGAGAATTTTTTGAGTTTTCTCTTCTACATGTTTTCGAATCTTGGAGTAAGAACTTCTGAGCCGATAAAGCCATACTGCATCACAATCAGATTCATATTTCTCAAAGCCATTCCTGCCATTGTTCGCCATAACAACTCCTTTTATTAATTGTTAAAGCTATATTACCACAGGCTTGAATAAATTGCAAGAGTAAAATTTACTTTTTTACTCTTTATATGGCTCTCTTAGTGATTTTATATTTGTTCTCAATTGCCAACGTTGAAAGTTCACAAAGATCTTCAACCGCTACATCTTGAGGCCAATCAGAATATGGACAGGTTTTATCATTGCAATATTCGCCAATTAATTCTGATCCACATTTTTCACATGCACGGTAGCGACACTCTGGAAGAATGGGAACACCAATCCCTAAAATTGCACACTCATTACTATTTAAAGAAAATTCCTCATCAGAAGTTAGAGGACCCTCGTTAATACAATATGGACTCAATCCCTTAATCTCACAAAAGGTTTCCCACTTACCGCTATCTAACATCTCTTTGGCCGTTACAATTACTCTCATATTATCTCCTAACTTTTGCTAAGTCCTTTTAATTTCCCACCATCCTTTATATTCAATGCCATCTTCGGGATCGTCGTCAGTCATGCGGATATTGTCATTGAGTTCACCAGATAAGTAACCTTCATCCATCATTTCATGAATACGTTTTTCTGCTGATTCTTCGAGAGCCACATAATGTTCGGGTTTAATTTTGTCATAACGCCGCCCGTTAATCCACCATCTATAGGTGATTTCAATTTTGCGTTCCATTTCTTTCATTGTTTTCCCTTATTGTTCGCTCTCAATAATACTTTCAAGACGCTTAATCACAAAGAATAAAACATCTGACCTTGCATTAGCCTCAACCGCTTCTTTTCCTTGTGAATGATCAAATTTCTTGATTTCCCTTGCACGTGAACGCCTAAGCTCTTCCAGAAACGATTCCACTTTTTTCTTCATTTTACGTTCAATCCCAATTTTTGCAAAAGAGTCTGAAAGAACGTAGTCATCTCCTTTGCATATTCTTCATCATCAGTTTCGAACAAAGATTCCATTCCACCATCAGGTACATGCGCCTGAACCACCCAAAACTGCGACTCTGCTTCTTCATCGGCATTAGATTGATCTTCTTCGGTAATAATGGGTTCATCAATAAACCCATCCGTGGTAAGATCATAATACTTTGCCATTTTTACGCACTCGAAATTATCGAATAATACTTTCATTTCTTTCTCCTATCTTTCAATCATCATAGCAGATTCATTTTAAATGTCAAGAAGGGATTTCGCTTTCATCAGCAACTAATATAAGATCATCTTGGTGTAACATATGGGTAACAGATCCTAGCCGGGATGGAGAATTTAAAAGTGTAATTTCCATATAAACACCGTCTACTAGCGCAATATGGACAAAATCCACCTTTTTGAATATCGTTATCTTATCCTTCGAACGGGAAACCCAATCACCAACAACAATATCTTTTGCTTTTTTGATTTTCATAACATCTCCGGACTAACATCATACGCAAGCCAATATCTTGTTTTAGCAGAAAGATAGTGAACTATTGCTGTTTTATAAACTAACTCTTTTGCCTTTTTGTACTTTCCATCCGCATATAAATTACAAAATTTCATCAGCGTATTTATGACATGAAGCGGAACGTGCGACCATTCAGATAGTAATTCCCCATAAAGCCTACCCGTTAATAAATCCCTAATGATCTTATCCATATTTTTGCGAAGTTCCACCATTTCACAATAAACACCTACTGGCGGTTCAATCTTTTTGGATTTCTTTTTGCTCATTGCGGTTCTCCAATTTCTTTTTCGGGATGACAAGGAAATTCCCAATCAATATTTCCTTCGGGTAAAGAAGAATGAACCCCATTGGTCATCGTCATTCCACAATCATTCTTCACCAATTCAACAGCTTCTTCTCTTGACTTCGCTTTGACTTTGAAAACGCCATCAAAGGTGAATTTTACAGGGACTTCATAGGTGTATTTTTTTGCCATAATTATTCTTCCTGACTTTTCTTAATCTTCGCAATCTTCCCCATCCTCTGTGAGTCTAAAGAATGCTGGGTCTGAACCCATTTTTGAAAGCCCCTTAACGGCCTGCACAGCGTCTATTTCACTTGTCGGGCTTGTCCACACTTCCCCCGAAGATCCACCCTCTGTTATCTCGTGGTCAATATCCGCAAGAGTCATATTATGAAAGTCAATTTTTTCTTCCGATAAGATTGAGATTTTGATTGTAGTCTTGTAAAACTTTCTTTTGGACATACTCATTGTTTTTCTCCCGTTCCTTTTCCAATCTTCATTCTTTTAACATCTCATTTTTTGTGTAAAATGTCAACCACAAATTCTCACTCGTCACCCTTGAAGAAATCATTTAAAATATGATGGGCTTCGCTGGGTCGAATACCTCCCAAAGTAATCATCGTGGAAGACAGCGGTTTAGGATTCTTTTTCCCAGAACCCATTTTTACAGGCATAACTGCAACAAGAATATAACAAGGGATAATCTCATCATAAGAATTATCAACCTTCTCAATTGTATCTGTCATAAAATTCTTCCTTAACTTATTATGAAATCATTGTAGCATATTGAGGCTAGATGTCAATTCATTTAACGCCAGATTCTATGAGTTTATCGTACATTTTATTCCACCCATTTACCATATGCCCTTAAAATAGCTTCGGTTTTCTGCTGACAAGTTGCAGTTAATACCCACCACCAACTTTTGCGGGTAAACATTTTGCCCAATTCATATCCATATTTCTCAAGTATCTCTTCAGGCATATGGTTAATGATTCGTTGCAAAGCAGAATCGTTTTCAAAATATTCAGGGATAGTACAAAGAGGGCTTATATCCTCAAGCACCCACCACATGCCATTGTGATATTTTAATTTTTCATACCCATCAATCGTTGCCAATTGCTCTAACATATCTTTTAGATTCATTATTCTTCCCTTGTCAATGTCTTTTTCGTGTAAAATACATGCCCATCCTTAACGCATACAACGGCGCATTCCTTTTCATTACAATATTGGCCTTTATACTTCCGAACTCTCATTCCCTTTGGATGTTTATTATCCGGTGGTAATCTGTATATTGTTTCCTCTAATGCAGGCTTTTTCATTATTTAGTCCAATACCCCCGATAATAAATCCCATCTTCAGGATCACTGCCTATCATATGAATGTTATCTGTCAATTCCCCCTCAACATAACCCTCAGCAATTTTCTCTCCAATATGTTTTAACGCAGTCTCTTGCAACGCTTCAATATGCTCAGGAACAATATCTTTCCCATCTTCCCGCCACCAACGATATGTAAATTTTACCTCTACTACAATTTGCTTCATACTTATTCCTTATTCAAAAATTGCTCAATGGAATCTGCTAAATCCGTTATCTTCCTCCAAATATCCTTCGCCCTATCATTTTCATATTCCAATGAAGCATGATCGTCAATATAAATAAATAATTGATCCTCATCTATGCTGTCATAATCTTCAGGCAAAGATTCAGTCAAAAATTCACCAGATGCCCATATGATTATCTCTTTCTTAGTCTTACGTTTCATAATTTTCTTTCTCCTTATCCAATCATTACCCAAACGGTATCACATCCAATATCCTAATGTCAAGCCTCTTCTATAATTATTTCCCCATACTCCTGTTGATAACTATTTACCTGCTTAACCTTAAACCATACATGCTCATGCGGAGATCCCTTTATATGATACGCATTCCCCTTCTTCGCTATCACTTCCCCCTTCCGATAACGTATCCCACTCTCCCCATGTAATTCCCCAAGTACTTCAATATAAACAACTTCTGAATCCTCATCCCAAAACCGAGGATAACTCATGCTGAAATCCTTCGCAAAATCTCCCGCCAAAAATCCCATAGAGAAAGAAGCAATATGAAATCTGCGACCATCTTTCTTAACTGACCATACTGTCGCTTTAGAATCCAAAAGACCCTGACTCTTTAATCTTTCCATATAAGTAACAGGACATGAACCGCCCCATTTGTCCGTATGATTCTGTATCTGAGATTTCATCCTGTATTGCCCGCCACATTCATAAATCGGCCCCTTATAATGATTCTGCTCCACATCCTTTATCCCCGCCCCGCATATAGGACATACCTCAGGATATTCTGTATCTTCCCCAATCGGCATACATCTCTCAGGATAATATTCATTCTTCATCTGTTTCTCCTATTTGTTTCCCAATCTTTAAATACCAATGAATATATTATTGATGGAAGTATGTTGTCAATAATATTGTTCCAGCTTTTGCATTTGAATTTTTATCGCTCCTCAAGGTAGTAAACGAAAAGAAATCGTCTTGATATTTCCCAATTTCAATAATTTCTTCTACCTCATAAGCATGGTCAGTTTTTGCTTCCTCTATCTGCTCACGAACAAATTCATTATCTACGATTAAATTAAGATCTATTTTTGTTTTACCAATTTGTTTCATTTCTTTCCCCAATCTTTAAACATGACCATATCATAACTCACGCTCAATTGCAAGCAAATTATTCATATTTCTAACGATCAAAATAAATACTCACGCCAGAATTTAAGTATAAATATATAACTAATTTGTTATATATTGATTCCCACGCTAGACTATAATCCTCTCGAAGATCAAACCCACGCCAGAATTTTTATGCTTGACAATCATATTCGAGCGTGATATAATTCCCTACTGATATTTAAATCCCACGCCAGAATTAAATCCAACAATCAAGAATTCAAACCCACGCCAGAATTTATTTACTTGACATAAATAAATTATTATGATATCATCCTTCCCGAATCCCACGCCAGATTTTATTGTGTTGACTTATTTATTATCCCCCTCACAATTAATTAATTATTTTATCGTGTTGACTTATTTATTAATTTGTGATAATATAATGGATTTTTAAACAAAATAATAGGTTCCCACATTATTTCTAAACAAAATAATAGCCCCATTACCGTTCCTTTAAACCTACAAAAATCTGTGTCATAGTTTTTCATCATTTATTTTATGGGTTTATTGGTTTGTAACTGGCACCGTAGGGACCAGTAAGAAATCGTGACAAAATATTCCTGCTTGCATTTATATCTGCGTTGTCAGTATGATCACAACTCTGACAGCGGAATACTTCTCCGTCACGATTCTTCTTATCGGCAAGACCACATTTCGGACAGGTAATACTAGTATTGTAAGGAGAGACAGTACGAAAAGCAATACGATTGTCTTCGCACCTTTGTTCTAGTCTGCCTAACCAGTATTTCCAATTCCAACTACCGATAGAACGACGAATATTTTTACTCAATCGTCGTTTGAGTTTTGAGTTCTTACCCAAATTCTTTAATCCTTCAACCACAATTAAATCAGGATTCGTTTTAATAACTTCCTTGGCTACTTCATCTATTCTTTGTTTTAAAGCCCTTCTAGCCCTATCCTTGCCCTTAGAACCTTGCTTACATCTCTTGACTCGTTCTATGTTCTGTTTAATATCCTTGCCTAATTGTTGTCCCGTTGAAAGAGAAGCCAAGGCATTTATTCCTGTATCAATTCCAATACACTTTTTGCCATCTTTCTTTAATCCTGTTTCCGTTTCAAAAACGAATTGAACATAGTTTTCTGTGATAATGTATGAATTGAGTCTTTTGCCTTTAATACAAAGTCTATTATAATGCTTGTGGAATTTGATTGGAATATCCATTGTTATCTTGTTTCCGACAGAAGCGATATGTAGCCAAGCATCAAATTGTTTTGCTTCTTTTGAATCTTTAAGTTCTGCTATAGTGCAGGAAACATACATTCTTTTGCCCTTGTGAATTGACTTGACGAGTTTCTTTGGTTGACTCTTCCAACGTTCTTTTGAGGCAGAAATCATATCAAGTGCTTCTCTTGCGGCTACTTTTCTTAAACGAGCAGATAACCACGTTTGAGGTATGTCAACAATTGGTTTTAGCAATTGAGTTTTGTCTGTTGGATTAGTCCAGAAATAGTCAACAAAGCAATTTACTACCTTTCCATACTCTTGAAGAATGGTGAGTAGTTCTTGCTTTTTCTTTTGAGTAGCAAACTTAGTGCTACATTTTGTTGACCTTATTATTTTCATTCTATTTTAAGCCCGTCAAGTAATTTCCCGTCTTTTATCTTTTTTATAGTTTCCAAACATCTTGCTTCTGACAAGTAATTGTTAAATGTCTCTCCTTTTGGCAATTTAAGATAATCAAGTGAACCATTAGGAAATTGTGTTAGTGGAACATGAACTATATTCTTTGCCAACTGTTTAATAATCTCAATGTAATCTTGTTGTGATAGTTTTACGGTCTTATATTTGGTAATAACCTTTAGGAGTCTCAATCTGCATTCATTTACGTTGTCCCTGAATATATCGCATCCATATATTGTTGATATGGCTTGAACAGGATTGGCGTGTTTTAGTTTTCTTTTGAGTGTTTCAATCAGCATATTGCCATTGCCGCAAGATGGGTCTATTATTGTTTTCTCTGGATTTATAAATATATCGGGAGTATATTCTTCCATTTTATCAAGCATCTGATTGACTAAAGAAAGCGGCGTAAAATCTTCGGCAGACTTTTTCCTTCTTTCTTTTCGTTTTTCGTGATTGACTTCCGAAAGAGTTTTTTGTTCTTGTGACATTTTAGACAAACTCCTTCCAAAAGTCCTTACGAAATTGAGCAATTACTTTATAGTTAATGGAAAGCTGACCAACAGCACATTGTTGCATAATAGTACGGAATTTGTCACTATCAAATGCTTTTTTTATCATTGGTAGATTTTTAGAAGAATCAGCAATTGCGTAAGCAAACTGGGTAAGACCATAGATCCCATCGGCGTCAACAATAGACCCCACCGATGTAACACGCCCGTTAGACCATATCAACTTAGGAATTCCGAAATGCCCATCGCGCTTTTTAGAATACCATAGAATGCAAAGGTCTTCAGAATTAACCATATAGGCACATGGATTGCAAAATTGTTTTGTTTTCTCCTGTGACATCCATGGTTTTTGAGTGTGACAGTCGGATGCATCTCTCAGAACTTCAACTTTTTCTTCGCCATCCTTAGCTAAAAGGTTATTAATTTCTTTAAACATACTGTTCGGAATAAATTCATATTTACTTATATCAATGGTGCAAGATTCTCCATTTTTACCAACTATAATCGTATTACCTTTATTCCGGACGTTTTGTGTTACATGCCAATCATAACGAGTTTCGGCTCCGAAGACCATCAACCCATCTTTCTCGTCGTGCATTTCAAGATATTTCATATCTTTAGATTTCAAAATATCTTGTGTCTTCTTAAACATGCCATCAACATTACGCCACCCAGAAGGATGAATAGCCGCGATAGTCCCTCCTTGTTCAACAATATCAACCGAACATGCGACAAACTTATCCCATATTGCCTGAGTTTTTTTGTGCTTGTTATTGCTTTTTGTTTGGTAGGGAGGATTCATTATGCAAGCATCCCAAGTCCTTACTTCTTTCTTTTCTTGCACCTTCTCAAAGAAATCAAAAAAGTCATCACTCATAATTTCTACTCCTATCTTTTGACCAAATTTAGCCTTTTGTTCACAGTCTGTCAAGAAACAAATATCTTTAGGATCAATCCCTCTTTCAACAAGAACTATAGCAAATTCCAAATTCGTAACCAATATCTTTTTGCCCTTTAGTTCACAATACTTGCAAACCTTATCTATCATTTTCTCACAAAGATCATAAGGCGTAAAAACATTCTGCAAGTTATTATCAAGAGTTTCCCACTCCTTGAATACTTCTTGATAATACTCTCTAAGAGCCAATTGTTTTGCTGACAGAATCATAACGCAAATTCCTTTCGCAACGCCTCTTTCTCGCTATCCACTTGTTTCCTAAACTCTTCTTGCTTTTTTCTTTCCTCAATTGAAAGAATAATACTAAATTCATGCTCAATCTCTTCAGGAACAGTATAGGTCTTTTCAATTCTAGGCGGTGGAACAGTAATCATCTTGCCATCATAGGTCTCCTCATTGAATATCTCATAAGGACAATACCCAATATCGGACTGAATCTGATCCACCATTCTCTCAATATTGTTTCTGTTAATATCGCTAAATCCACAATATTTTGGCATAATAACATAACAGAATGGCTTATAGAACTTCCCTTTATAGCAATCCGAAGGGACTATCAAGCTCTTAGACAATCTTTCTCTATCAAAAGGATGAAGTCTCATTCCCCTACCCAAAGCCTGACTTGAAGTAATATCGCTCATGTCGCCAAAGGGAAGAATAGCATTAATTCCCGGTACATCCCATCCTTCACCTACTTTCGCTATGTGAAGAATGATTGCTTTTTCATCTGATTTTTTGTCCCTTAACGTGTCTAAGAATAGATTTTCTGATTTAGAATTTGATTCATATCTTATTCCGTCTATCCAATTACCCCAATCGCTAGAAATTCCATATATTCCAACACTAGGAAATTTCTTGCTATATTGCTGAAATGTTTTTGATTTTATTATTTCAGAATATGATTTACCTCCCGGACACTTAACCAACATTTTGATGCAATTTTGGTCACTATTTAAGGAATGTCTTTGGTTGATTCTCTCAATTTCTAAATAAGATTCCCATATTATATAAGCATTAAGTTCCGCATTTTTAGTTATTTCTTCCTGCGTTGCAGAAGAGATGTCAACGTGCTTTCTTAAAATAGCTTTTGTAATCGACAAATGGCACAAAAGAGGACGGACAATTTTTCCACATTCTATCATTTCCTTGGGAGTCTTTCGGGAAATAACTTCTCCGAATAATGATGGGTTATCCATTCCTTTCCCATCTTCTATAGGGGCATCTGGAGTCCCAGTTAGAGCTTGTGTGGCAGTATAAAATACAGTAAAAGGAGAAAGGCGTCTAGCCTGTTCAGAAATAACAGCCTCTCTACTTTTTTGCGGAATGCTTTTCCCCTTAACAATATTATGAGCTTCGTCACAATTTATAAGATCAAATTTAATACCAGCATCAATAATCTTATCAACTGAATTATATGTGGAGAAAACAAAAGTACAACCATTTGACCTATTGATAATGTCTTTGAGAACATTCACCGACGTTGTGCTGGTTACTCCATCAATATTGCAATCAAGTTTTGCGAGGCTATCATTATCGTAGCCTCCTGACGAAAAATTAACTATTTCAACTTCATTATCAGCATCATACTGCTTGAGCCTATTGACAATTTTTCTAATTCCTTGCACTCCTAAATTAATACGAGGAGATATGAATAATATTTTAACTGACATCCCTTGCGATCTAAGCAGTTTAGCCAATCGTATTGAAAATTCCATCATAATTTCATTTTTTCCCGTTCCAGTGGGCCATATTACCTGTGCTCTCTTATGAGACATATCTATTTCAATGATTAATTTTTCATGTCTATAGAATGTAATTATCTTATTGTTGGAGATTTTGAATCGAGGCTTATCTAAACAAACTTCATTTATTATTTCGCTTTCCATCTTTTGACCAGAAATAAACTCTGTTGTACGAATAGCCAATAGCCTATCTATTGCTTCCACTTGGTATGCGTCTGGAACAAAATCCATTGAACATGATAAAACTTCATTGACGGCATTTTCCAAAGATTCCCTATATGCCTTCCAGAAACCGATATTGCCATCAACCAAAGACTTGATTTCATTAATTCCATAAAATTTTGTTTTCTCTGGCAAAACAAAGTTCTTTATAGTGTTTTCATGAATCGCAACAGAATCAGAAAATATATTGAATACCTTTTCATCGGCAGACAAATCAAATCCGTCAAGATAGCATGATTGAGAAAAATATTCAGTAAGTTGACTGTTGCCATCTGTCATGAACTCTTTGCCATTAAAGGCGAAGAAAGCAGTTACAACCTTGCCATTTCTCTTGCCAAGACCATGAGCCTTATATTTATGATTAATCGAATTAATATTTTCGTAATCACTGATACCGATTTTATCTCCAAAATAAAGTATCAATGCTTCCACAAAAGACTGAAAGCCACTCTCAATAAAGTCTTTAGCAGTTTTACTTTCTAGTGAAAGTTTCCTAAGATTTTGTCCAAATCCGTCAAAGGACAAATCAGAAGGCATCAAATTACCAGCATTAGAGACGCTTCCATTAAGAATTTTGAATTTGAATATATGATTTGTTTTCATGATTTCACCATTTCGCAAAATGTTTTCCAAAACGTAGGATTATTGCCACAGACAGACTTCAAAGAACAAACTTCTGTTGGATCGTTATTTGGAAGATAAATTCCGCCAGACTCTTCTTGGGCTATGAATTTCAATCTCCCATGAAAATGTCCACCTAAAGTCATCCAATTTATATCGTGAGCCAAGGTAAAGACAAACATTTGATCTCTACTTGTGGTTCCAACTCCATATTTCGAAATTGAAGTCCAATGGAAGGTTCTTAATTTTCTTTTAATATGATCAAGGGCAGTTGACCAGTTGCCATATTTAACCTGAACCGTAATAACTCTTCCGTCTTTTGTCTTGCCTGTTCCGTCCACTCCCACATCTTGATCTTCCCCACAAACAGAAAAGAATGGAACATAGTTATAAATTCCCCATGTTCTTCCATATCCTTTAAGGACATATTCTGCAAAAACCTCTGTTACATCACCTTTGAAAGAATTGGCTCCATCCTCGCCATATTTATCAAAGAAATCAACTTTTTCTGATTTTTCTATAATTCCAGCCTGTTTTTCTATTCTGGACGCAAAACAAGACAATGAACTACACTTCTCTAAAAGCACATCCCAACATTTAACCGCAATATTTCTTGGATGGGTTATCGAAGTTGCCAACATATCATTGTCTAATTGGTTATCGTTTTTCATTCTATTCCTTTCTCAACTGTTGGCGTCATCATACCAGAACCATTGAGTAAGTCAAGCTCTTTCTGCAATTTTTTCTCTTTTCTTCGTTTTGCTGACCTTTTGCCGTAAAGTCGCCCTGAGAAAACAGCCATAAGCATCATAATATCTTGAACTAATTCCTCTTCATCATTAGAAGACGTAGACTCAACCTTCTCTATGTCAACACCATAACTCTCAAAAAATCTTACTAATACATTAAATTGGAAACGAGTCAATCTATCTTTATGCTCTACAATTACTTTAGATACTTTTTTCTGGATTACAAGGTCAAATAATTTATTAAATCCACTTCTTGTGTCCGATAGACCTGAACCGACATCCTTAATAATGTGTTCAACTCTATACTTCTTTTTGGCACAGTATTCAGACAATCTTTGGCTTTGTCTATCTAAATCGCCTTTTTGTTTCTGTTCATGACTACTCACTCTAGCATAAGTCGCAACAGGAAGAAGATTCCTATTGATTTCTTCTTCTTTAATTCCCATGTAAGAATTAATATCGCTCTGCTTATACCTACGATGACCACCTTTTGTTCTAACTGGCTTTAGAGTTCCATCAGCATCCCAATTCCTTAAGGTTTCTTGGGATACATTGAGAAGAGAACAAGTTTCTGCCATACTAAGGAGTTTATCTTTTTCTAGCATTTCGCTTCTCCTTTTCTGACTTTTTAATGAATTCAGATATAAGCGACTTGGAATCATTTATAAATTTTTGGAATTCTTCTAGCGTTGGTTCATATCCCAAATCAAACGGGATTGGGTAAATGTCTCCCGTATCTAGTTCAAATTCTGTTTTAGAGACTCTAACGACCTTATGATTTTTATTTTCCATATCTTTCATTATCCTTGCAAATTTTGATGATTTCATTTTTCATACTCCTTTTATTCTATATTATACAGAAAAATCCTCTATTTAAATAAAAGTATTTTTTAGTTGTTTGTAGGATTTTGTAGGTTTGAGGTCAACGGTTAAATACCCTTTTAAAGTAAATGAGGCTAAATATTTAATATAAATTTAATTAATTCGAAATAATAGTCAGAACTCCCCCATCAAAGATATTAATTATATTCTAAAATGAAATAAGACGTTTAATCCATAAAAATATTCTATTCCAATATATTATTTAATCCAATATATCAAAATCATTTAAATATTCTATTTTTTGACTCCGAGGATCAGGATAATACCAAGTTAATGGCCATCGATTATTCCTGCCGGGCCTGTTCCATCTATTCCCCCTATCCCATGTCTCCCCCTCAGATATATAAATACGCCGCCCGCTAATAGAATTAATTATCTTGTATACCGCATAATCAGATGGATTAGATCCCGTAACTTTAAAAAATAATGCTCCTTTCCCCAAAATTACCTCCTAAAGATAAATACTTATTACTCTACATCTTTTATGCTTACTACCCCTAAACATTCAATATCAATAATCTCTATCAATTTAAGGCGCATATTACTAACATATTCCCCAATCCCATGCCAAAAAAGATTCGTTACATGTTGACTATTATTTTTCTCATGCGTCTCAATAAGAACATTACAATTACAAGTCGCTTTATCAACCGTTTTTATCTTATAAGTTAATTGCCATATCATAATTAATCCCACTCCTCCCCTATTTTTATATTACGAAATTCATCAGGTATATCTGGAATATCTCTAAGTAATCCATCATGAGGAATAGTAATATCATCTAAATCATTTCTATTATTCCGTGAAAAATCTTTTGATGGTTTTTCAGCCCTTTTAATGTTTTTCCTCAATCTAGTAACTTTTTGACGTTTCCCACAACTAACACAACAAACTATCCCCTTCTTCTTATCCTCATAATCCCCAGTAGTTACTATCCCATTACATTCAGTGCCAGAGCAATATCCCAATATCTTAAATACCTTAAGCGTTGGCGATGGCTCTAAATTACATTCCGTGGGTTTCCTTTTCTTAATAAAATTCGGATTACCCCTAGGACATTTTGGACGCTTTGAAAGTTTTGGCTTATCAGATAATATATCTTTATTGCTCTTTGCCCTCTTCCCCGCTTTCTTTGGCGCTACCGCTTTCTTTGGCGCTTTCTTACCTGCCTGCACACATTCCGTGAAAGATTTTTTCGCTCTAGATGACTTCTTCTTGGACACTTTCTTTGGCGCTGTAGCTTTCTTTGGCGGTCTTCCTCTTTTCTTCATTATTTTCTTAACCATTTGATATCCTTTTAGTTAGTTCTATTATAAGTTTCAAATCCATCAAATCTCTTGCGAATAGATTCCTCTACCTCATTCTTTACGTGAATGCTAAATTCTATATCATTCCGTGCATCCTTTATTCCTCTCGTCTTAAATAAATGATCAATTGTTAACCGTACAGTCCCAATTAACTGATTCTCAAAATCTAAACCTATCTCTTGACTAAATTTATAATTATCCCATGTAAAAGGATATTCCCTTTCTTCCCGTTCTCTCTTCCCCACATCCCGCACATTCCGTGAATAGATTATATTGGTACTTTCAGATATAGATGTCTGCTTTATATCATACCATTTGAATTCAATATCTAATGTATTATCATTTACATCCCAATATCCATACCCACGATCAACTATTTCCCTCCGAATACGTTCAACCCCTAAAATTATCCCCCTATTAATTAATTCTGATTCTAGCTCAGTCCTAAGTACTTCTCCGCCTTTTTTACTGGCCAATAATACTTTTTCCCTAAAACTATCTTTCCTGTCGAATCTTATTTGTAGATCCCGTACATAAAATAAACATCCTATACATGTACTCGCCAAGATAAATACGCAAATTATCCATGGCAAACCATATAGCCTCCAAAATACCTTTTTCCTTGTCGCCTTTACCATCTCTTCAGAAGTTATCTCTGTTTTCATATTATTCTCCTATTCCATTTAGGACGTTAATCGCTCTGTATTCTACAAATTATTATTGCCTTTTCAAGAGTTTTTTTCGTTTTTTACTTCCTAAATCTCACGCCAGATACTAATCCATATCAACTCTCTCAATCAACTCTCTCATTTCTACATGTTTTTTCTCATAAAAACATGCTTCAATTTCTACATGTTTTTTCTCATAAAAACATGCTGTGGATCTACGTGGATCTATTTTTTGTAGGTTTTCAATATGACTTATCCCCCACTTTACCCCACTTCCTCCCACTTGTCCCCCGCCAAAGGAATCATAAAGAATATTCCGTGAACAAAATTAGCGTCTTTTTGTCCCACTCTATTTTCGCAACACTATATATAGTAAAAAGAGTGATTGAAGGCGAATTGCAAAAGTAATTTTTACTGTGATTTTTTTGAGTGTAAATGGCTTAGGCGGTTATAATCACGCCATTCAGTGCATACTGACATACTACCCATACCTTAAAGTACAGGATGCTCTTGGTTAAGCAACACTCGCTATAAGCTCGTGTTGTGTTTCCAACTGCGGGGTATCAGTGCTCCCTTCCATAACATCCCTGTCTGCTATGGATTGATCATTGCTCATTGATTTTCTTTGAAATGCCAATGCTGAAATATTAAAAGCAGCATTAGCATCCGCATGATCAACATGACCGCATTCGGTGCATGTATACTTTTTTTGTTTCCTATTATTCTTAGCAATGAGTCCGCATTTACTACATTTTTGAGATGTGTATTTGGGATCAACATATACTAAAGGTATCCCACATATTTTGGCTTTGTATTCTATCATAGTCTGTAATTGATAGAATTCCCAACTATTTATGGAAGACTTGAAACTTTCTCCTGTTTTGTTTATCTTATTACTTCTTTTGCCTTTTCTTATTCCTTTTAAATCCTCTAAAGCTATTCCGCATTTATTATCTTTAGCTATTTCAACGATCTTTCTAGAAGTTTTATGATTAATATCTTTGATAATATTTTTCTCTCGTTTTCTTATTCTTTTTAGTTTTTTCTTAGCGCCTTTCTCTTGTAGATGTGCTCGAATTTTTTTGTACTTACGGTGAGTATGATAAGCTTTCTTTCCCAACTTATAAACCTTACCTGTAGAGACAATAGCTCCCACCGCTATATGCCCAGTGGTATTTCTATCTAAACCAATGTAGTTTTCTATTTCGATTTCAGGTTTATCGGGGAATTGGCATGATATATAACAATACTTATTATCTATTTCTATTTGATTGACTTTATTGAAGTTATTTGGGAAGTGGTATTGTAGTTTCAGCTTTATACATGGAATATTGACGATGCGCTCTTCTTGATCTACATTAATACCCTGATTTGGGATTGTTAGTTTCACTGAGTGAATTAATTTACAGTTCTTTTGGCCTGCATATTTTTTAAGTATTTGGTTAGATATTATTGATTTAAGACCAAAAAAACTTACATCTTTACTTGAACGAGATTTAGTACGAATAGCGAACTTAGCGATTTTCAATGCCTTACTAAGCTCTGAACTAAAGTCTCTATCGTGCTTAATTCTATAAGTTAGGATCATTTGTTCTTTTGTTCCTCAATATATTTTTTGATAACATCTAGTGATATAGATCCGACTGTACCGATAAATTTTGAACCAGACCATAGTGTAGGTAATCTAGATCTTAGAACAGGAAATTCTTTACGAAGTGTGTTAGATGTATATCCTTTAATTTTGCTAATAATAGACCATATCCCCATTTTAGGATTTATATCTAATAGAAGATGCACATGGTTTGGCATTACTTCTATGTCTATTACTTCATAGTTATATTCCTTTTGCTTCTCATGGATAAGTTCCTTCAACCTTTTCTCTATTCCATTTATTAGTACACTTCTTCGGTACTTTGGGCAAAAGATTACATGATACTGGCAAGAGTACACATATTTTTTTTCTTCATGAAATATTCTATTCGGATTTTTTAGCTCCATTATTTTAACTCCACGCAGTTATCGTTTATGTTATTTATTCTATATATAAATAACAAATCCTTTATTTTTCTAGGATTATTTTGAACGGGAGTGTATATTTGTGGAAGATCCTGAAGAAGCTAAAGATTATAAAGGATTATATCTTACAAGTCGCCGCATCGCTACTATTACAGAGTCACAAAGAGGGATGTCGATGTACTGCCAATGGATTATTTTTCCCATAGACCCGGCCTATCATATGTTCCTATATAATCTATATTCATTCTTACTGATGGTTTTGATAATATTTTATCCTTCACAAAAATCAATATTGTATTTAGAAGATAAAGATGGAGGTAGTGGGCGGTTTGGGGGCGGGGCATCTCATATTATTTGGAATTAGTCAAGCCATTTATTGAGTTCTTTTACCTTTGGACATTAGCTATTTATTTCGTAATAATTACATTCGTGTTCTCTAATGGGTGATCCAGTGATTCTCCATTTTTTCTTACCCCAGTTTAATCCGAATAGATGGAAGAGGCATTTACATTCGACTCGTTGCCACAGATATGTTCCTCCTCCGGTATGTCTTCCTCGTATAAATCGGAAGTGTTCGCAATTTGGGCCTATAGTTCCATAGAGTTTCATTCTTTTTTCCTCTTAATTTTAACGGCAATTGTCACAAAATCCGTCAGGTTCGTCGCTGTCATCGGGTTCATCGGGTAACAAGTTATGAGATTCAGTCCAGCAACCGCAAGTAGGGCATTTTTCGATATTATGATTCAATCCCCATTCCTCAATCTCATCAATTTCCATTCCTGTTTCTTGCATTACTCGTCGTTCTCCATCGGCATATCCAGTAAGCAAGTCTCCGATATCGTCATCGCTTAAATTATATTGATTTTCCATATTATTGCCTTCTACCTTGGAAGAGTTCTTTTTCTGAGAATCCACCGCAATTGACAGCCCATTCGATCATTATAATGGGCTATTTTTTCTTTTTGTGATTCTCGCATCATATATTCTCCTTGATTAAAAATTGGTGCGGGTTACGGTAATCATATGTTTTTAGATATCATTCCATATAACAACTGTCAGCCAACCGGAAATTAATCCGGGGAACCCTGCTTGAAGGCCGCATAAGACGTTTTCGAAATTATCTTATTTGGCGCTGACTTTAATTAATGTTTACTTGTCTTTCTTTTCTTAAAAATGACGAATTGTTTATCGGGTCTTTCATCTTGGCAACAGGGGCGATCCGGTCCGCAAGAAGAACTTACATTAAATACATTAAAAGCACAGCCTGAACATGAAGACTCTTCTCGTTCCACTTTACTTTGGATTACCGCATAATATCCTTTTGGCGCTAAATTTTTGTCAAACGGATGATCTTTCATTTGTTTTATATGCGCCTCAAACCATTTATCTATCCACTTTCTGATAGTCCACGGCAATATTGAGGCATCTACTGATTCGAGAAGTTCATTTGCTTTTTCGAATTTCTCATTTTGCAGGAGGTGGCATATATGTACGGCATTATAAAAATCATTTAGAGTACAATCACGCCATTTTGGAGATGGTTTATAGCCATTAGAAACGTCCATTAGGGCATCCTTTCCATTTTTCAAGAATGTGTCTATGGTGTTAAGAACATGTGCGGTCATTTTTACTTCTTTCATATCTGCCTTTCTTTATTCTTTAAAGACATTAGACCATATTTGGGGAGATAAGTCAAGCTTTAATTTTATAAGAATAATTAGGTATTTTTTTCTTACTTGTGACCCACCAATGACGAGTAACATCTGGCCTCCAAACAAATGCCCATTGCCATTTTTTTGTCTTGGTACATATTTCAAGAGTATAACTTGTGGTTTTCATAGTTCCCGCCATACGACTCTTGTTCCATCGTACAGTTAGATTGGGTTGCCCGCTATAACCACTCTCTGTCTTATGTATCAATATGGGGAAAAGAAATGTTCTTCCAAATATTTTCACATTAGTCCTTGATTTCGTCTTCTTTTTTAATAATATTTGTGAAATGATCTGCCAACCTTTTAGTGAAGTCATAATCGGCTATTCTTTCGTCAATACCTGCTATTAAAGCAAAAGCGTCTTCATTATTTATACTTCTACCTATAGAGATACTTTGTATTAAAACATCTACATCAATATCAAGTTGCACTATTCATTCCCCTTTTGTTCTTTCTGTGTCTTCCATTTTTGAAAGTCAGGAAGTGAATTAAATGCGTCTGTTTTCTTGCTCATACAATTTTGAACCCCCATTTTTTGCATTTCTTTTCAGCTTCATCCTCTGTCTTTTCGCCAGAGCATACGCAGACCTTGTTATTAACACTAACGGTACACCAACCCGTCTTATGTACCCGAAGATGCTGATTGCAATATACCCATGCATCTCCCCACTCTTTAAAATCGTCTGTTTTCTTGCTCATTTGTCGTCCTTTAATAATATTAACCCACTTCCACCCTTTTGATTCAAGATATTTAGATGCTTCTTTTGCGGTTATAAATGTTACAATTTGATCTGAAGAGGTATTTTTAAGACCTAACTTACTTGCATCTTTCATAGAGATTGGAATAGCTTTCATAATAAGAAGTTCAAGGGCAAAATCATTTTTTACGCCATAAATAGAATGAAACTCCTTCTCCCCCTTTTTCCATGCCATAGTTAATTTTTTCATATCAGTTCCTTTTCAATTATTTCTGAACATCATCTCATGCTTTGGGGAATTAGTCAATAAGATTTATTGTCTGATTTTCCCTGATCCGTTACATCTTGAACAGGGAGGCGTGGCGGGAGTATCATATCTCCATCCAGTTCCCTTACAATAAGTACAATTTCGATTTCCATTCACACATTTATCACAAACAATCCTCTGCTGTGACGATTGTACGCCTTGTCCAGTACCACGGCAAGCAGGGCATCGAATAGTACCTCTTAAAGAAGCTACTACGGGCTGATTGGGTAAATATGGCATAGAAATGGTAGGCTCTTCAAACGCCATCCTATCTGTAATTTCCACTGGCAAATCAATTACTCTGGGTGAAGCCGCCGGCGGTAGTTTTACGGGCATAATTGGCTTAACTGATTTAGTTTGAATAGAATCAATATCTATGGTCTCCTCCATCGCCCCGTAATTCATGGGAGATAATCTGGCAATAATAATACAATTACCTAACTGTAAGGTATTGTTATCATTTTCTAGCGTAATACCCAATATTTTGGGAATATTAATGAGGGCGGGAGTTGTGGTTCTGCTCTGCATAATTCCACGAAACATAATAATCTCGCCAGCTTTACCAGAGATTTTATCAATTTCTGACGTACCTTCCAACTCTACTATAATGGTGCTAGAATCATCCCCCAAGTAATCACCTGATGTTTTGATTTTCAAATACGGTTCTCCAGTGTTAGAGAATATGCCACTGTCCTCAATAACACCAACCCATTCTATAACCTTGCCGAGATAATTTAACTCAAATCTTCTATCTTTTTTGCTCGCAAATTCTTCGTCGTTATAACAATCACTTTGAAGATCTCTATAGTTTATTTTTGATAATGGATAAAGACCAAGAGTTCTAATTTTATTACTTAGTTTAATCCTCCCATTCCTTATGGCCTCAGCATTTTCCAATTCGATTCGTTTATTGGCTTCTTGACGAAGATTATCATTATAGCGATTTCTTATTTCAATCTGGGATACAATCTGCCTTATTTCGTAGTCCCATATTGCATATTTCTGATTATATTCTTCTAACTGTCGCTCATATTCCAGATCATAACCTTCCAATTGATTCTGATGTTCCTGCGCCCTTTTCCTATTTGACTCACGAATGCTTTCCCTGTCTTTTCTGCGATTTTCTTTGCACTTTTCTATACTCGCCCTAACCTGTTCACGAGAAGGTAAGCCGATAGATACACGAACATCATCTGGCAAACTATTAACTAATATATCGCCCACGCCGCCATTATAAATAATCGTCATACTTCCGTAGACATGCCCATATCTGTTTGTTTGAATATGGCTTTCGGTTATTTTTGCCTTTAAATATTCCGCTCCTTCAAGCGTCACCAATTTATCAAACCTGTTCGTGATTCCATAACAAGAGCCAGCAATCAAAAATAATACAATGATATATTTGCAGTTCATATTAGTCCCCATTATCTTATAACTTTACATCAAACTGTATATCTACTCCCGAATAAATACTGTCATCGCCGCCCCTAAAATCAAGGAGGACTGACTCTCTCATCCCGATTCTTTTGCGGAAAACAAGTTCGGGATTTTTATTTACAAATATAGCAATTCCCATTACTTCAAGGGGGGATTCCGTATCACCAATAATATTAATTTCTTGGACTTCTGCCATTATTTTTCTCCTGCTTCAACAATATTTGTGGCTACTTGATTTAATACTATAACTTGCTGTGGCTGTACTATGCCCATATTTCCGATTTTACCAACACCTGCACCGAACAAATATTCATTACTTGCAGATGTATTTCTCCATTGTGCTTCTGTTACCTCTTGCCCTCTGCTTCTTAAGTCATTCAAATTTTTAGGAGCAAAAAATCCAAAGGCAGCTTTTACCTTTTTACCAGCATCAAGTACCTTTGTATCCGGCTGACAACCCATAAGGGCAAACGATACCGCTAACATCACAATATATCTTACATTCATTATTTTCTCCATTTCCTTTTTACTTCTTTCTCAGCTATTACAGACAACATCATCTCATATTCTTTTCAATTAGTCAAGCTTAATTTTGTAAGAATAATTAGGGGTACATATTCGTAATATTTTTCCCATAAATCAGTTGTTTCATCGAATACCATATCTCCGTTTTTATTATGTTTGTAGATATGGGCTTCATTGATGTCAAAAGATCCTTTTCCTATATAGGTAACAAACTGACCTTTTTTATGCCGATAACCGAATCCAAAGCGATTATTATTGTCTCGGATGCATCGCACTACATAATTAACACCTTTTTCAATTTTCATTTTGAATTCCTCCCTACAAAAAACATAATAGAGAATGCTATAAAGAACGATGGCTTAATGCTGTTGATATCATTCCTCCCATTTCAGGACATCATATTTTCCAATAAAAACATTCCACGCATATTTAAGGCGTCTTCCCAAATATAATCCGATTAAGCCATAGGGTCTAGCCAATATCCATTTCCCGTCAGATGTTTGTGCAGTAATGCTTAATAGTAGCTTTAATTCTTTTTCTTTGGCATTAAACAGGCTAGGAGATCTAATTCCCATCATGATTTCACCTCGTTGGATAATAGACTTTCAGGATATCTAAAAATATATCTACCGCCTTTATGGGAAGACAACCAGTGAACGTGCCAGAATTGGGAATTTTTATGCAGGGAGTCAATTATTAACTCATTGTCTCTCCAACCGCCGGTAGAAAAATGGATCTCTCTTACTTCCGATCTTATTTCTATTTTTCCATATTCATGATTCCAGCATTTATCAATATAATCCCAAATCTCATCCATTAATGTATACGGCCATTTTTCTATTTTTTCTGCCGTATCATCCGACAAATCCCCGCTCTTCTCAAATGATGGAGAAATATCTCTTTCTTTCAATATTCTATTAATTACATCTTGGAATTCGTAGGCGTATTTACAAAAATCGCAATGCCCATTATCTCCATATCCTCCGTTACAGCAGTTATTCCCGCATCGAGGACATTTTACATAATAAGACTTACATGTTTCGCACCAGCATATTTCAAACTTACCCCCAATTAGTTTAAATTCTTCGTTTGAGATAAGAGGGGTTGGTAGTTTATCGGCATCACATCCTTCTTTATACCATTTTTGTGCCTTGATAAATGTCATCGCTTTTTCTTCTGAGCATTCGTGGAAATTATCGTATGTTTTACTCCAGTCCTCTATACTGTTTTGACCGCCCGCCCAGTAAAACGCTTTTGAGAACCATGTCGTGTAGCCATATTCATCAATGCCAGCGACCAGTCCTATTAATTCGTTGTTATTCCATGGATCATCTTCGTTTATTTTATACCATTTTTGCATTTTCATTTCATTTATCCTTTTAAAGTTTTTAACTTAGTTACAATTATTCATTTTTGGAAGGATTCCTGTTTTAGAAAACTTTTTACAAATTTGTTCAGCTTTCTTTGGGGTGGATGCATAGGTAACAATTTTTTCTGTATCTGAACGAAGAATCTGACATCGATTTTCAGACTCTCCATTAACCATGCTTGCACAATAAGGAAGCTTATAATATAGATGAAAGTCGCTCATTTTTCCCGCAGTCAAAGATTTCAATGCCTCCTTGCACTTTTTAGGCTTTGGACATCTCTCAAAATCTATACCAATTGCATCGCCATCGCACCATTCTGCCCCGTTCAAAGTCATATCCCATAAGGGGCATTTTTTACTGAATCGGCATTCTTTTGTTTTCATTTTATATTATACAGGATTCCTTAATGTTTTCAAGTACCAATATATTATTCAAAAATAAAGTGGAAAATTCCTGCAAAAAAAGAAGGATTTTGTAAATATTTTTAGAATAAGAAGGTATAAATTAAATTTTTAGTGAATTATTAAGCATGAGAATATATAAAATAGCATCTGCCGAGTTATGGTATCATGGATCAGTAAAAGATTTTGATCAATTTAATGATTACAGTTGGTTTACTAGTGATAAAAATATGGCATCTGACTATATTAGTTGGTCTACAGAAGGCAAAAAGGCAAACGTCCTATATACCGTGAGATTATCCGCCTCTAACTACTTAGATTTAACAGCGTATGATATGGATGATACAATAAATATAGATGACGGAGACATTGAATTCCTATTTTCTGACATCGGGATAAAATTTAACGATTCTAATGTCGAAACGCAATTGCTATCTAGACCAGATATAGATGATGTTAGCACAAGTTGGGTTATAAACAATGTCATTCAAGATATTCATAAATATGATGGTGTAAAGATATTAGAAAGCGGGATACTAACATGTTGCGTATTTAGTGGTAAAAATGTATCTATTTTGGATAAAAATTATAAATAACACATGAAAATAAAGAAGTCATTTAAATATCGAATATACCCAACTAAGGATCAAGAAGTCCTATTGGCTAAACACTTCGGGGCTAAAAGATTTGTATGGAACCATTTTCTTAATGAACGAAAAAACGCCTATCTTGAAAACAACACTTCTTTAAACTATTATGACAATGCATCCTCTCTCACTAAGCTAAAGAAACAAGACGAATATAGTTGGCTTAAAGAAACTAACTCTCAGTCAGTTCAAGCTTCATTAAGAGACTTAGAAGTAGCTTACAACCGATTCTTTTCAAAACAAGGTAAGTTCCCACGATTCAAATCCAAGAAAGACAAACAATCATTTCGTATTCCTCAATCAACTAAGTATGAGAATGGGAAACTAGAGATACCTAAATTCAAACAACCCATCAAGGTAAAAGAGGATAGACCACTTGAAGGAACAATACTCTTTTCAACCATTTCCAAAAATCCATCAGGTAAGTATTTTGTTTCTATTACCTGTGAAACCGAACACGCTCCATATAAAAAGAACAAAAATCAAGTAGGAGTTGATTTAGGAATTAAAGATTTAGCAATATGTTCTGATGGCAAAATCTATGAGAACATAAAAACTACTAATAAGTATGCTAAAAAACTTTCTTATGAGCAGAAACAACTCAGTAAAAAACAAAAAGGATCAAGTAGTAGGAATAGACAACGAATCAAAGTTGCTAGAGTTCATGAGAAAATCACAAACAGTAGGCTAAATCATATCCATAACATAACAACTCAAATAGTTCGTGAGAATCAAACGATCTGTGTTGAGGACTTATCTGTTGCAAATATGATGAAAAACCATAACCTAGCAAAAAGTATTTCAGATTGTTCTTGGAGCGAATTCCTAAGACAACTGAAGTATAAATCGGAATGGAATGAACGAAACCTAATTCAAATAGATAAGTTCTTCCCTTCAAGCAAAACCTGTAACAAGTGTAAGTTTGTTAATCAGGATTTGACATTGAAAGATAGAAAATGGGTTTGTCCTGTTTGTGGTGCTAAACTAGATAGAGACATCAATGCTTCAAAAAATATATTGGAGCAAGGGCTGAGACTTGCAGGCGAAGCCCTCAGTCAAGGATTAATGATTTACAATTCTGGTTGTGGAATACAGTCGGAATCAAAACAAAAACGTGAGGAGGCGTTGTCGTTAGACGAGCCTGCGAGTCACGAAACCCAGACATCTTTAGTGTCTGGGTAGTTCATTCATAGATTTCATATATTCTTCACATGAATCTGCAAAGGGATGACAACCTTCCTGACAATTATATACATCAACCATTTTTATTCGCCTTTGTTACCTTCTGTCGTTATGTATTTGACTATACAATCTGTTTATTTTTAGTCATTATTCCGTTATATACCTTTCTTCTAATCTGTGATAATCCCTAAGTAGACGCTCATAGTTCCACTTCCACTTTTTAACTCTCCATGTTTGTATTCCATAAAGAAATACTAGTAATATAAAAGCTATTAACATATCTACCTTTGTTGCTACTAATATAGCCTCTGTTTATTCTATGTCAAGAATTTTTTTACCTTCTGTCGTTATGTCACTAAACTTATTATGAAGTATTTGAAATATCTCTTCAAGATATTTTGAGAGAGCTTCATTCTCTCTGATGCTTTTTAGGTTCTCATATAACTCTTTTTGCGTCTTAATCATTTTCGCCCTCTTTGTTACCTTCTGTCGTTAAGTCACTAACAGGATCAGCACCCGAATATCTTATCAAGCCAGATCCTCGTTCCAATTCACCAATAAGAACTATTACAGGAACATTAGCGTCATGTAATCGTTTATAAAACTCATAAGCGTCGTCAGGTAGATGTGAGTTAAAGGGAATATTTGTTTCGTCCATTTCATAGGAAAACTGCTTGAATAAAAGTTTGCCCTCTTTTAAATAAACAATTTCATAATCCACTCTCATTAGTTACCTTCTTTCGTTTTGTCACAAGAATTAAGAATCTTGATTACTTCACATGCAAACTTGTACCAATCAGACTTATCTATGCCATTAGGACGAGCAATATCATGACTCGTTAGGCTTCTTCCACTATTCTTTAATCTGCCTATGCCCCAATCATCAAAAGAATATCTATTATTCATTTTGTTACCTGTTCTGCCGTTATATCTCTAATTTTTCTTATATCATTGATTGGTTTTCATAACGAATCTTCTTCTGACATATATTTTAGGGCTTCTTGTTCCTCATAGCGTCTGCCCATGTCTTTAGCTTCATCTTCCGCTATATCTTCTAATATTTCGGAGATAATTTCATCTGATGCTTTGGACAATTGGCCTACGCCTCCTATATCATCATAGGTCATATCATTCTTTTTAAGCCAACGTCGTATTTTCTGTATTGATTTTTCTCTATTATTCATTGATGGTGATCTCCGAATCATTAATCCCAACTAGACCATCTCTAAAACTCTTCTGCGCATACATCGTCCTTCTTAAACATTGCCTGATAATACATGTATACTTGATAAACCTCAGATTCTTGAATAACCGCTATTCCGCCAACAGGCCTATATCCATCACAAGAAAGTGAATTAACTTTCTTAATAAGTCCTGATAGATTTTTTTCTTTAACAACACAATATCCCATAATGCTACCATGTTTTTGTAGCTTTATTTTTTTTCTTCAAAATCTATTCTCATCTTAATCATTTTTAAGATTTTGCTTTGTACCATCTCATTCCGTTCATATCCCCATTATACGGAGGATTCCTATCTGATCTAAGCTCGCTCCCCTTATGTTCAGGGCTATCAAAATTTAAAGCGATATAATAGGTATTTAAAGGGACAATCCCCAGTACCCATTCTTCATTCTCCCCCAAAAGAGAAGATGAAGGAGGAGACAAATATTTAAAGTATTTCTTTCCTATTTTGAATGAATCAGCAGGCAATATAGTTGTAGATTTAATTGTCATTTACTTGAATTGCAATAATTAATACGGGAGCTATCTCAAACGTTCGCTACCCGTCAGAAGGGATGGTGAGTATATGAACCAATTGATTTATAAGGAGGTCGGATGCCGACCTTTAATGGCCATATTACTCTTTGAGCCTTCCTTTATTCAAATTTATTTCACAACATCAGAATTCTTGACCGATTTTTGCCCCTTCCTATCATTACGAGCGTGTTTTTTCTTTTTGGGAGTAATCTCTGCTTTTTCATCTTTTTCCGAAGGCTTAGGGCCAGAGGCATTATTGGCTTTCCTCCAGCTCTCCCTAGAACAATATTCCCATCCATTCAATACTTTTTCTCTAGCTTCTTTATCGTCCACTTTACGGACTTCATCATTTTTCTTAATGCACTTCATAGTTTATTCTCCTCTTCATTCTTCGATCAGTTTTTCCAATTCATTTATTGATTGATTGAGTAAATCTACAGTATTGGAATTCTTTTTAACAGTTACATCTAGGATGATACCAAGTTTGTCTGCGATAGATTCTATAGCCCCTTTAACATCACTCATAGTATCCATAATTTTTTGTTTTATTTCCGCAACATCATCTATATCGGTTTCTTGTATATAGTTATGTACTTCATCTATTTTGTTGATCACTTCAAGTATTATGTCTTGCGTTTGCGGATTATTTATATTTTTGTTTATAAAAGATAGACTTTGCGACAGGACGACTAGGGCTTGGTCTATATTATTCATTTTAGACATCAAATCTTCGGGACTTTCATTACTGACAATTTGCTCCACATAAATGACGACCTCGTATGATTTTTCAAGAATCGGTTCAATAAGTTTATTTAGATTACATCCTGTTAAGAGCATTGACAGAGATACGAGAGATACAATCAGTATTATTGGTATAAGTGTATTGTTTTTCATATTATTTATCCTTTTATTGTTATTCACTCAAGTATTTTTTCGATAATGCAATTTCTTTCTATATTAATGCCGGTAAGATCCCATCGCTTGCTGACAGAACCATTGGATTCGCAATATTGTTGAGCCAGTTGCTTGAGTTCACCTTTCATCCATGATTCGGGGTGTTCTATTGTTAACTTTTCTACTTTTAGGATAGTTATTTCTGTTTTCATTAGACTCCTAGATTTTCGTATGCTGTGTATAAATCATCTTTCGTGTATTTTGAAAGTACATAAGTTAAAAAAAATAAATTATATTGGCATGCATACAGAGAATCTTGGTGATTGAGTCTCGTACATAGCATTTCGCTCATTGCGTTTAATATTTCTAGGTATTTTATTGATGCGATTGCCGTCATCTTATCCTCGTGAATCATATGTTCTATTTCCTCTATAATCATTCTGAGTGGCAGATATTGTATTCCGGTTTCTCTCTTGCGTACAATAAGTAAGCAGACAATCAATAAAATAATGAATATTGTAACTATCATTGTAATTCTCCTATTGCGGAATTATTTTTATCGCAAAATCCTTTAGTTTTTATCGATGCCCCCTAATGTATGCTAAGAAAGTCACATACTGGTTGTCGGGCGTTGAAAGCACACGTTGGGATGTTCTCTTCCATCGCATCCACATCAAAGGATGGAGAAATACATAGACCCAGTAAGGCGCTTCACGGTAAGTTTTTCCCGGTACTTCGTTCGTTTCAGATTTCATATTTCTCCTTATGTTGGGAGAGTTTAATTAACACAAAGTCATCCCATTTTTATCTGGAACGCTCGTTTCAAGTTTTATCAATTCTACCACCATTGATGGATTAAGTTGCCTCTTAGCCTTTCATAGCGCAGTATCTTCAATTACTTGTTTTATGTCTTCTATAGATTTTGCGTTTTTAGTAGCGTCAAGCAAGGCTTCTTTCATAACGATTCTTTTGGCATCCATCAGAGAACATTGGTATTGCAATCTGATGTCCATAACTCTATTTTTATCTACTTTAATTATTTCGAATGCCCACTCTTAGGAAATCTTTACACCTTTACTAATGAGATAATCGTACATATCGTCTATAGACTTTAAAGATGACAATTTATCGTCCGGGATCTCTACGTTAAATTCCTCCTCCACATGCATTATGATACTAATATAATCTAGAGAATCTCCTCCAATATCTATTAAATCGGAGGTAGTATCTATATTGTTTTTACTTACACCTATCTGTGCTGATACTATTCCCATTAACTCATTTTTAAGAGGGTCTATCTCAATATTATTGTGGTTATTATAATTTTCTATTTTTATTAGCTTAGATGATTGAGGGACATAGACGGAACCATAGTGAACCCATATTCGTCCGCAAAAATCAGTAAGCCATAAGTTCCATACACCACCATGCCATTTTCTATACCATCTATATTTAGACAGACAGGTTTCATTACATGGGAACAAACTAAAGAATATATTTTTAAACCACTTTTTCATAACTAATGCCTTATTTGATAGATCTATACCCCTTATTTTATACTTAGTTAATATAGTATAAAGTTTAAATAAAACAAGATAATTCAGCAGCAGTTTATTGCCTGCATTATACCGTCAATAATTGCGCATAATCCCAATAATATACATATGGAAGAGAACATAGTAATTAAAGATCCGGCTCCAATACCAATGCCAACAGAAATTAACAATGCTCCGCTATAAATAATTGTTCTTGGTGTTATCTTTTTCATAAAATTATCCTTTCTTTTCCATTACCTCATGCGTTCTCAGACTATATTTAATTCATCCTAAAGAATCTTTTAATAAGTGACCTTTTGACAGGCTTTTTTTCTTCTACAAGGGTCTTTTCTTTCTCCATTTTTTCATTATATTTTTTCTTTCTCCCATCATTAAAGAAGTTCCCAATTGAATGCATCCCAGACTGTCCGAATGAAGATCCATAAATTCTGATCACATCGAAAGCGTTAGAGACGTGATAAACAGTTCCGTTACTCTGATATCCTATCACTTGCAATTTACCTTCTTCATTAGCTCCAATAAGAAGGCTTAATCCAAGTTTTCGCTTAATAAGGTCTGTTGCAATATCATCAATTAGATTATTGATGATTGCCTTAAACTCTTCCTCTTGTAGAAGCTTAGGAATTTCATCTATTTCATCTCCTTCCATATTATCGTATGTGTTTTCAGAAGATGTTTCTTTTATTGCTTCCACGTCCTCTACTTCTTCATTGTGGTTTTTATTCAGGCAATTAACCATGCTCTTTACATATTCCATATCTAGGATGCCTTTGCACAACGCGCCTTTTAATATGGCAGTTGGTTTGACCTCAAATTCTTCTAGGAATATCCTCTTTAATATAGTAAATTCATCATCATTAATCTCGGCGTAATATCCGATATGGTCATTGCTCCTGTCTGTAAGATCAAATTCTGGATATCTTTCTACTGGCTTGAGTATATTTGACATTTTTGTCTCCATTCCTTATATTCAATTATCACTATTTTTTACCCGAGATGATTCTCCTAAAACATCAACAAGGTCTTTTATTTTTCTTTACTTTAACGTCTTCTATGACCTCATCCGCACCATAGAGAACATCATCATTCCAACCATAATCAAAAGAATGCTCATCGAGAGCCTTTTCTTTGGCTTCGGCCTCGCTTTCAGCCTCTACCTAAAAAATATGTTCTTTATATTCTGTACGCTGGACTTTTACATTAAATTTCTTCATTTATTTTCCTTTCAATTTTCCATCATCTTTAAAATCATTCCGGTATCTTCATGCAATAATTTTACATAACTTTTGAAGGCAACTATTTTGTCATCTGTGCTTGAATACGCAAGATTAATAGCATTCCATATCTGTCTAATTGTTTTGCCCCATTTTGCATCATTCATCATTTTTTCTATCTCATTCGGAGTCATAGCTTACCTTATTCTGTTATGTTGAATGTTAAATTCGTCTTCTCCACTTCCCGTACCAACATTTTATGCAAATGTTTTTTATCGTTATCTCTCGTTATATGAATGGATGCCAATAAACATCCCGTTATAAAAACTAAAACAATTACTGCTGAAGGCATTATTGTTCCTCTTTCCCCCAGAAATCAAAATGGTAATGCTTTTCGTCCAATTGTCTCATTTTTATTTTCTTTGCTAAATCTTCAAAATATTCTAGCGCAGTTTCTCCATTCTCAAGCCCATAAACGTATTCTGGATTAATATCACCATTTTTATCCATAATGTAATCAGGAATATTCTTTTCGCTTTCTACTAGACGTACTTTCTCATAACATTCCATATCTACATCCTCGCAAGTCACATCAATCGTATTTTTTGCGTCACGTTCGTCGGTTGCAAATACTAGAAATGTACCTTCGCCTTCGAAATTCACATCAACAAGGTATGGCTTTTTTTTCATGGTTCTTCTCTTTTAAAGTTTGATTTAATATTTCTCCGATCCATTTTATTTCACGGTAGGGTTTATAATCGGAATTATCATCGTTAAGTATGTCGTATATCTCGTTGTAAGTTTCTTCAATAATTTTCCAGTAATCTTTTTTCTTTAATACGGCTAATATGAACTCGAAATAGTCATTGCGTCCCTGCTCATTGCATGTCCATATCCGCATGCCATGTTTGCCCCAACCATGCGGAAACGTCATATAATACTCGATGATCTTTTCACGATGATTCAATATTTCAGAGGCTGATACTCTGGCAATAGCCTCTTTAAGAGTGAGAGGAGCAGAAGTGTCATCAGAAACAGTATTTGTAACTAAAAATTTATCATTCACTCTTTTTATAATTGCACCCATTTCAATCCTCATACTCTTTCAGCGTCGTAATAAACTGATATTTTTTGGCAGAATATGCGTAAGCCCTCATAATATCCCTAAACCCACGATATTCCTCATTGCGATCATATCCTATATTAAAGGAAAGCCGATTATACCACCAATAAAAATACCATCCTTCTGTTTCAACAAATTCTTTGTAAAATTCTTTATTGAATTGTATTAGTTTAGAACTATAACCTCGACTGGCAGTTGACACGCTAACTCTCATGGGAGTTGTTTCAATTTTACATACCCACACCCAAGGAGGAGTAACATGCCATCCAGAACGATCTAGAAGCTGTAAGTTACCATTAAACCAATTAATTCCTATCCCTGCTTCTGTCGGCTCTATATGTGTTATAAGGTTAACCCATAAGAATAGCCATATAAAAATGGCGATCATAGTTCTCTTGATCCATTTCCATAACGAAGTCTTAAAGAATGCGACTCCTCTTTCCAAAAACGGAAATGTTTTCATCACATCAGTCTTTAATTCAATCAATAATAGTTTCAGCGGTGATTCCATTATTCATCCGTTTCTTTATCGGGAGTTTGAGCGGGGCTAAGTTCTCTCTCAATCGTCAGGAAAGGACAATTCTTACCTCCCTCTCTGTCAAAGGCATAACATCTTAGAATTTCAGCAAGCTCTGTTCTCCTATCTCCAGCGTTACGCCCATGCCATTCGATGAAAGTTTCAAGACCGTCAGGATTGAAGGATACGAGTTTAGCATTAAGAACTCGCTGATTGACCATATCCATGGCGCTTGTATTACCGAATGAATTGGCTGTTATCTGTAATTGCATTGGCCTTAAATCGATAGAGTGAACTGAGTAGAACCAAGGAGGAAATAAAAAGTACCCTGTGCGTTCGAATTTTACAATTTCGCCAGTGATCTTGTTATAGCAATAACCAAGTTCATGTTTATCCACAAAAGACAAGAAGAATATTCTGAGAATGAGCGCAAGTATAATTGCTAAAATGAGCGCACCCGGAACGATAAACTTGACAAAGAATATTAATGCATTCTTAATTGCGAATGCTATATTCCCAAACACTTTGCTTAAACTATATTGTTTCATATTTTTTACTCCTCATTTTCTTCGCCCGTCAACCCTTTCATATAATACCAATTTGAAATAATTCTATCTTTAATTGATTTCTTTCTTTTTTGATATTTAATTACTCTTAATATATCAGGAATGCCAATAGGAATTCCCTTGCGAACTTTGTTTGATAAGTATTCTAACTCTTTATCTATCATTTTTCAAGCCCTTTCTTTAGAAATATTACTCCAATGGGATCATGACCGACCAATTCCGATTACCGCTAAACAAAATATTGGCAACTTCATTGCATTCATCAATCGTTATATTTTGTATATTGTGAACAATACCATCAATCGGTTTACATTCTCCAAAAGCCGCTCTGGAATTGTAATACTCTAGTTTGCCCATTGATGTTTCTGTTGAACGAAGAGTGGATGCTAAAAGATCAGCTTTTGCGCATTCAAATATCTCTTCTTCCATCCCATCTCTAATTACGGTGTCGATTACTTTTTCCGATTCTTCCATAAACTGAGGAATATTTTCTGGAGCGGTTCCGCCATACAAAAAGACCATCTGATATTCAGGGAGAGCTAGATCATAAGAAGAAAACCCAACGCTATAACATAATCCTAGTTCTTGGCGAATACGTGAAAATAATTTTGAGTACATCCCTCCTCCAAGACCCCGAAGCAAAATCTTTTCTGCAAACCGGTGTTTAGAATTAAATGGAAGTCCTGCAATCGACATGTTTAGCTGAGCTTGAGTTATATCATTTCGATGGACAGTTAATTTTATTTTATCTGCGTTATCTACCGACGATCTATTCCACAACTTCTGCCCATACAAAATAGTTTTCCCGTTGCTGAGATACGGATGATTGGCAGGAATATTGTCTTCAATTATTTTATTGAGATCATTGCTTTCCTTGCCAACATAAATAATTGTTATGGTTTCGATACCGCATCTTGAGTTAAGAAATTCAATAATATCTTTCCTCTTTAATGATTTTATGGTTTCAAATGTTCCTATGGTTGAATGACCTATTTGCCATTCTAAAAGGTTCTCTCCGATTGAGTCGTAAAAGAAACCATCCGCATCATCTAAAAGTCTTCGTTTCTCCTCCATTATTACTTGACGTTCTTTTTCCATTTCATCTTCGGGGAATGTAGCGTTAAAGAACATGTCCATTATAAGATGTATAACTTTGTCTTTATTTATCTCTGGGAATGTTGCATGGTACATAACAAGATCATTACCTGTGTAAGCGTTCTGAGATGCGCCAGCTTTTGCGAATAATCGATCTTGCTGTTTCCAATCATATAGCCCTGTCCCTTTGAAAAACATATGCTCTGCAAAATGAGCAACACCTGCGTTGGAGAAGTTTTCATATCTTGCTCCCGCTACAACTTGGACTCCGAATGCCGATATATTGCTTTCGGAAGGTATATGCACTACTTGAACGTTATTTATTTTGAAAAACTTGATCTTTTTTGACATGCTATTTAGTTACCCCTGTTATGTATTCTATTAAAGATTTCTGAGTCTTAAAAGTTTTTTTGAAATCACCCTTATGCTCTATTTTATATTTACCAATGCATTTGCCCCCTGTTACTGTGATTGAATTCATAGGTACAATCGAAAGCTTATTAGTCTCCCATTGAGTCCATTGCGTAGGTGTCAACGCATAAGTATATATAGCTTGGTTCAAATTATCGACAACAATTATCTTTCTTGTTTTTGGAATAGCAAGATGATATATATTATGACAATTTGATCCAAATATATTATCGCCCTTAAATCCTAGGGGCTTTAAATCTTTAGTCATTGCTTTCATTATTTTCCCCGCATTACAATTCAATCGCCCTAATGATAGTTCCAGTTGGCACATTCAAAACATAATTATGGTCTTTAAAAGGTTCTAGTTTGCATTCTGAGGTCGACCACCAAGGTACATCGTAATAACTTCTTTCATAAGATACATTCGGGCATTTCATATTTTCATGCTCCTGAACTAAAGTCTCTGATGCAGGAAGATTGGATCGCAAATATTGATTCGTTCCTTTTTCTACGAAGAAGGTGTACTGTGATTGCCCGTTAATAGATCCACTTCCGAGAATAAAGCGCCCATTAATAGAAGGGGATTTGTCCAAAGATACTATGGTTTCAATTTTATCTTCAACGCATGTCGTATATCTAAACTGGTATTCACAAAAAGATTGTATGCCATAAATCCCAAGCACCCAAAGCGCAAAAATAAAGAAGATAAGAATAACCATAAGCCCAGCAGATACTATACGTCCCATTACTGTATAAACGCCGTCAAAGAATTCTCTGAATGCACAAATAATTAATGCTATCCCGAAAATAGTAAGTAAAACGCTAAGCACTATAAAAATCATTTTTTCTCTCCTCTATTTCTATCATTCAAGCAATATATTATCGTATGATCAGACAATATAAAGCTTTATTTGTCAATGTTTTAATCAATGTGATTTTGCCTTCAATTCTTTTTGAACTTCTGCCCCAAGTTTAGTAAGCTTTGAGAAAGTATTCTTTTTCGTAATAAGTCCATCGCCTTTAATTTCTATAATCCCCTTTCTTCGCATACCTTCCATCACGATCAACCCAGATAAAGCTTGCAGAGCGGAAATATCGTCGGGATAGTCAGATTCCCATTCTTTCTTATCTGTTTCGAGAATAATTAGTTGATGAACGAGCTGGAACATATCCTTGGCCTCATTTTCATCGACTTTTTCCATTGGGGTTCTTTCATCGAAATTGTCAATATATCCGCATAACATCTCTAAGCTGTCGGTATCAAGATGTTTTAGCCAATTCAATGTCGAAAATGGCGTACCCGCTTTATCGACGGTTTCGTTAAGATACTGCGTAAAAAATGAACTTGTTTCATTCATAATATTATTCTTTATGGTTGCAATCATTTATATTATTACTATTCTGATCTACAGTATCATTTAATGGCTTTTCTGTCAAGCATTGAATTAATCTAAATCCATGGGCAACGCAGACATGAAATCGTTCTAGGTACAAGACGGCAGGATTTTCGCAAGATAGAAACTCGCATGTTTCAGGTGCGGGAGGATCTTTATAAAACAAATCGCATTCTTTCGCCTTAACAATAAGATCTTCTAAAGTTTGTTCTGTATTCATATCCGCTTGCCTTTTGGGTTGGACTGTTTTCTTTTCCTAATGGTCTAATAACTTCCTCTCGAATTTGTTTAAAATACGTAAGGTAGACAAAAGTGTTTATAGCAGCGCCGGCAAGTGAGCGCAAAATTCGCTGTATTTTTAGCGTAAGATTTAAAAATGGAATACTCATTTCTAATTATTATACATATTTTTTTGATTTCGATCAAATCAGAGTTTGTGAATAATGGAGAAATCTTCCATCATATCAGAAAAAATATATTTTGCGTCTTCTTCCCCGAATTCATCTACAATAGCCTTATAAATTTTTGAAATAACTTCTCCCATTATACGCATGAATTCTTCAACTTGAGGTTTATCTTCGAAAAAATTCTCATCAACATCTATTTTTATTTTCCCGATATACTTTATGGGAAGATCATGTTTCCTAAATTCTTCTCCAAGTAGTATTAAAGCTCTGAAATTGGGGTTTGTCTCAGGACAGAGGTGTACCAGTTCTTGAATAATATCTATCATATCTGATTTCATTTTTCTTTCCTTCTTCTATTTATCCTAAATTACTTCTTTCTTTTCTTTCTCGCCATGCAAACTGAAAAATCATTTCGCTTCTTAATCCATGCCGCCCATTTCTTAATAGACGAATGCGACTTCAGACTTTCTATCGAATTATACTTATTCTTTAACTCATTTAGCGGTATTAACTTATGTATGATATCTCCACAATTCACGCATAACATTATGGTCACTCTTCCCTTTTTGCATTTAGGAATGAGATGATGTTTCTCTATAAGTCCTTCGGGAACTTTTCTTTCGCAAATCGGACAGACAAAATCAGTCTTTTGGTATTTCGCCATTTTGCTCTACCAACTCTGCTTCACTTATTAAACTAATATCTAATTCACCATAGTCATTCTCTGTAAAAATAATCCATTCATCCGAATATGCAGAACGTATTGCTCTAACAGTTATTTGTTCATCCTTATCGGGTGGATCTTGAAGAGAGTATATAACTTCATCACTTTCAATAATCATTATTCGCCTCCTTTAATTTAGTATTAAAAGGGGAGATCATCCTCCTTAATTTTCTTATCTTCAGTTGTCTTTAATATTTCATCTTTTTCGTAACACCATTGACATTGCGTTGCTTCCCATTCATCATCACAGTATAAACTTCCTTCCATTTCGGGACAACAAGCATCCATCGCCATATCATGTGTAACATATTGGCGAGCGCAAGTTTGAACTGGGATAGCGCCGCTTCCATCACAATTCGGGCATATTGCTATCTTCAAAAGAATCTTTAGACGATCATTTTCTTCTTGTAATTCTTTTGCAATTTTAGAGATTTGTTCCCATTCTGATCTCCAAAGCTTTTCATTATCTGTTTGCGCCTCATTAAACCCGCATCCCGATTTCATTTATTCTCCTCCGTTCACTATTATTCCGCAATGTGGGCAGAATTTGAATTTACAAGTCATTTTCATCCCCAGCTTATATATTTCGTTTAGGTCATCGTATGTATGAACAAAATCATGAAGATCGAACCCATCACTTGCGATTCCTATGAAATGATTACCGATTAAACAGTTATCTTTATTTTTGTCCTCACCCATTATCTACCTCAGATTCTTCAGCCCTAAGTTTAGTACATTTTCTCATTTGTTTAATGCTTAAAGAGTCGCAAAAAGTAGGTATATTAACGTTATAATGAGGACATTCTTCATTAAAACATCTTTGCGCTTTCTTTCTGTATTCGTCAGAAACGCTGATTCGAAATTTCAAAAGATTTTTAACCCTGTCCTTTAAATCCTTATTTTCTTTTTCCAGCTTTTTTGTCTCCGGTCTTAATACCGATACGCATCCGCAATGTTGTTCCGATTCAGAACACTTATCATCTAGAACGAATTCTTTTGCACTCTCATACTCTTCTTTAAGAGCCATTAAATCATGATAGTTATTTACCGCTTCTAAAATAAAATCACTAAAATTTCTGTGACAACAATGGATTACAAGTCCGTATTTCTCTGAATATATATGACGGTCAATTTCTTCTGATTTAGCCCAAGGAAGATCCAGTTCTTTCTTATTAAATTTTTCAACCATTATTTATAACTCCAAAATATAATATTTTCACAATTTTTAAAAATTTAAAATTGATTTTCGCTTTATGCGTTTATTAGAAACCACTTCCAGTGGCCAGCCTTCCATAACTCTGGATGCGAAGCGTCTTCTTTGTTTGGAGGATATGAAGGATCATTTTCTTTTAATAGCTCCGTAACATGCTCGGCATGCAAAATCCTCCACTGATCTGCTTTAACTATTTGTTCATTCGTGAGCATATGTTTTAACTTTCTAACAAATTGGGGTTTTCAATTATATTCCCGATAACCCTCAACATGTCCCAATACTGCAAGATGTGCCGTTGCTTATTGCAACCGCCCCAAAAACAACCTTCGGAAGCATTCCATTCTATCAATACCTTAGTGCCATTAAAGTCAACGATATCCCCATCATATATTTTTTGGTCATTTTTGTCATCAATCCCAGTATACATTTGCTTTATAAATGTACTTATTTTTCCCGAACTATTCTCAGCATATATACGCTCTCTTTCTGGCGAGTAATATTCTTCTTCGCCGCCTCTACTATTCACCCAATCAACAATTTCTCCGGTAAAGATATCCATCATCCAATTACTGCGACAATGAAGACTCCCGTCCGAATCTGTCAACCATCGTTTAAGAGGCCTACTCCAAACTCTGAATTCTATTGTTTCCATAATATCCTCCTTTAAAATAATTTCCCGTCATAAGGAACAATGAGTACTTCTAACGATTTATTAGACGGAGTTAAAACAAATGAGATAACATTGGTTAAGTCCTTACCAGTAATAGAATCCTTGAGAGATAATTTACTGCATTCGACCACTTGATTTGAGGGGAAAGGCCAATTAGGGAAATAAATATACCGTGTTGCTATTCCAAGATCATTACTGTAGACTCCTGCTTCAATAATTTTCCCATATTCAAGTTCCAAGATCACATTTGATGGGTTAACATCTTTAACATCACTTTCATCCCATACAACGCTTACCATGTTGGATAATGTTTCATTTCCCCCCAATATATTACTTATTAATTCTCCGTTAGGATCTCCGCTATACTTTTGATATAAAAATGATGCCACAAGTGTGAAGAATAGAGTTATGAATATTATCAATTGATTTTTGCTTTTATCTGTCATATTTTACCTTAAGTTATATAGTTCTAATATCGCTGCCCATCCCGAAGTTATGCAGGATTTTGGTTCTTGTTTTATTTTAATACATTCCCTTAACATATCAAGAAAATACTTACAATGTAGATAAGCTTCCAAGACTGGCCTTGCATGGGCGCTAAAATCTTCATTATAATCTATGTTAAATTGACCTTTATCCTGAGCTTCTTTTATGATTTTAAGGAACCATTCGTCAAATTTGTATGGACGATGCGGGTTTAATTTCTTGAGCAATTTTAAGATATCTTCGATTTGGTTTTGCAGCCAAAAAATCTTAAAAGAAGCATGGTAGAATCTATAAACCCTATCCTCATAAATTATTTCATTGTCTTTGTGGAGTTTAATTATTTCATCTTTGCACTCTTTCATTTTTTGGAAGATGCGAGATCGCTTATAATCACGATGTTTATATTCTCTCCACCGTTTCTTCTGTTGTTCAGTCATTCCCATTTAATTACCTTCAATGCCCCTAACTAGATCAACCTCTTCCTGTAATCGTCTTGTTAGTATTTTTTCTCTCAATTCCATTAAAAGAATTCCTAACATGTTTAACGCCTTCTTATCTTCACATTTCTTGCAATCTTTCAATAGGCAAATCCCCCACCAGTTATCATGCCATAGCGTACCTTCAACAAGATAATTCGGATAGGTGTTAAGTAATGCGTCTTGTAGATAAGGGCCTTGAAACTTTATTTCCAATACTTCGGCCATGACTGAATTTTTTACTTCCTCCCAATCGGGTCTCAAGGGGCATAAACCTCCCTTTCTCTTAGCTTCTCCGGGAGTTTTTGTAATACGGATAGCTTCTTTCCACATATCATCGAGGGTTTTTGCGGCTTGAAAGGCGTGTTCCGTTGATGCATAAACTTTCCCATTATATTTTATGGGGTGCATATGAAAATTGCTCAAGAATGAGTATTCTGTTCCGTCAAACCAATAAATAATGTTATCTGATTTAAACCTAGGGTCAAAATCAATACGACTAAAATGGTTTTTCAAAATATCTCTGTTTGTTTCATTCATTTCTTATTTCTCGCTTTCCGTCTGAAAAAAGTCCCTTGGATCATTATACAATTCTCCAAGGGACTTTTTCGTCAATCTATCAAATCCATTTAAACAGTTTCAATAATAATTTCTCCGTTATTTCGTTCAACTTTAAACACTTCATTCTTGGGATTACTAGTGATTGACTTTAAGATGGAGTGGCATATTCTAATGCGGCCATCTTTATTAACCCTGACAATTTCTGAATTCACTGCGGGGATTGCTTGTCCCATAATAGTTAATTTTCCATTGTCATTAATAACAGAAGTATTCTGGTTGACCTGAAATCCAGCCTCTCGAACAATGTTTATAGGAATTTGCAAACGCCCTTCTCTCGTCAATCGGTGCTGGTTCTTGCCGAGATTATTTTTGGGTTGAATGGCATTTGAAATGGCAAGCGATCCTGCTGTGGATGATGGTGCCGCAGAAACAGGAGTAGTATCGTCTTCATCAAGATCAAGTATTGGAGGCTGATAACCGCCAGAAGTGGACGGAGTAACAGGGTTTACAGGAGTTGACGGCACTTTGGATAAATCGGCCTTCATATTGTCCTGTTTAGGATCATTTAGAATCCATTTGGGATCATAATTTACTATATCGCTATATGGATGATAATAGACAAAAGGCTCTACTTTAGTTCCTACGTTAATCAAATCACGTACATACTGGCCCAGCTCACCATTATTAAAAGCATTCTGAATAATTACTTTAACATCATTATGAGAAACAGAGGTGCTCTTCCCAACTTCTTCCCTGACGGTACGAGTTACATCGAAAGCGGTAAACATGAAACCGTCCGACACAAATTTATCAATTACATCCCGAATTACCTGATCTATTGAATTACTCATTTGACATTACCTTTCTTTTTAGTTATTTAAACGGTCTTCTTTCCCGAATCATCATTTGGACGAATAATAATATCCAATATCTGCATTCGCATTTGATGCCTTACTGTTTCAACGGCCATGTAGTGATCCATATCGGCAACATGCGCATTTACGTCAACAACACCTTTTATCATTCTGACGGCGTTAATTATATTTTCAGCATCATCTTCTCGCATATTTTCTATTGTTACGGTCAATCCCTTTATTCGATCAGTCATTTCATTCCCCTTTGTAATTTACCCATGCATCCATCATTTCATTAGTTATATGATTTTATAATCGTTAATTTCTCTCTCTAGCGATGTTACTTTTTTAAACCATGTATCTGTATCTGTTTTAGGCCTACAGAGATTAAGGAATTCAGCAAGACCACGAGATCCTTCACCATAATACCCCCACGAAAATCCTGAAAATGTAAATGAATCATTTCCCCATTCAGCTATACAAACATAATCCCATGGATCAACAACATAGTTAAGAATAACCCGATCAGGTTTGCCAAACTTATTTATTAACAGTTTCGCATTATGCAAAGAATAAATTGTTACTCCACCTTCTTTTCTCATTTCTGGTATTTTTAGTTCCATAATACTTCCCTTCATTATTTACAAAGAGTATATCGTAAATAAATACATTGTCAAGCATATTTAACATCAGGGTACACAAAATTTAGGCAATCCAAATTACATTTTAGATTATTTTCCAAATGGTCGAAATCGTCACTCCATATTCTTACTTTCGTAATTGAGCAGTTATCGATCTTAATATGAAAGGCCTGTCGGTTTGGTATATCAAATAGATTGCACAATAAACATCTAATCGCATATCCATGTCCTACGACTGCTATATTGTAATCAGATTCATTTAAACTGCGTAACGATGGCATTATTGATTCTCTTAAAGTTCGATTGGTTCTAGCCAAGCGTAAAGCATCATATAACCAAGAAAGCATTCTCTCTGTTACTTGAAATTGTGATTCTCCTCCCGGAGCGCAAAAATGCAACGTATTCGATTCTATCAGTTGGATCATATGCGGAGTATATACACTTTTTCTATCTTCCCCTTGCCATTTACCTTGATCAAGTTCAATTAGACGTGAATCTACTATTGGTGACGGGGTATTCATGGGGCGCTCGCATGAACTTCCCATCTCTGCCATCATAAGATCACAAGTTTGCTTGGCTCGAATAAGCGTTGATCTCCATAGGTCATCAAATCCACCAATAAGTGTTTTATCCTTCCCCAAGCAGTATCCCAACGCCCTAGCTTGCGAAGCACCTACGGTGGTTATTTCGGCGTCCGGAGATCTACCACCTATTACATCGGGCTTGGCCTGCGCTGTAGATTCCCCATGTCTAATAAACCAAAAAGTTGCCATGTTACCTCCTGAGCCACTTAGGAGCGTTGCGACATCCCCAGCTTGGCGTTATTTTCCTTTTATCCGTTCTAGTTTCCCATCCTTCAAATTTTGATATTAAGTAAGCAATATAACAATCTATTGCAGAGCCTTTCTCCTTAAAAGTGTCAGGCATTGCTTTCGCAAATTCTGTAACGCCTTTTTGTGCTATGGAAGATGGGCATACAGACAATATATCTTTTAGCTCGCTCGATTTATGAGTTTTACCATTTCGAGCCTCATATTCGTCGCAGAGAGCATCGAAATGATTGAATAGCCAATCATAATTGCCTTTCGATTCCCTACACCATTTAGCGCATGGATGATTTATATGAGTGGCTTTGTATCCCTTCATGTTTTTATCCAATACATAGTGAGCAGTGCTAAGCAATTGAGCGGATTCTACAATCATTTTATTAACCAAAATATTCGGAAGAGCCTTCGCAGACTCTACCGGACATTTATCTGTAGCAAAAATATTCATGTCAAAATTATAAGTATTACCCAATAAAAAGCAAGAGAAAAGTATGGTTAATCCTTACTCCCAAACATTCCCAATAATGCCACTCCGAGGATGGAAAATATAAGATAGCGGAAGATAGGGCAAACGAGGCATAAAATCATTATACTGGCGAACATCATTCCGCCCCAAAATTCACGTTGCCCCTCGTAACGATTAACAACCGAGTCTTTATAAGGGGTATCTTCACGCTCTACCGTTCCTGAACTAAGCGCCTCATAGCGATCATAAACAGCTTGATCTGCTTTGGTGGATTTATTATATGAAACAACCAATAGTATCGCAAAAACAATACTCAATATAATTTGACCAGCTATGCTTCCGTCATTCATTTAGTTTTCTCCTAAAGTGCCATGTATCGCAGTATTCGCTTTGATTATATGTTTCGAACCCCATCTTATCATAAAAGTTTTTAGCTTTAAAAGGTTTAAAGCTATCAACTCTTAAGTATTTCCTTCTAGCGTCTTTTTTAAGTAATTCTTCCGCATATCTTACTAGCTTATTACCTATTCCACGCTTTCTGTATCTCCTTTTAATGCATAAGATTTCAATAAGGCTTCTATTTAATACAATACATCCTATCATTTTATTATCGATCATTGCAAGCAAAATCTCATTATTTTTTCTTCGCAGTTCTAATGCCCGTTTAGTAATCCAGAACGCAGGGCTTGGGAATCCTTTTAGCGATAGGTTATCTTCTATGAAATCCCATAAATCGTCAATCTTACACTGATCCGAGTAGTGTTCTATGGCAAAGTCTTTCATTCGCATTCCCAAGGAGGAGCAAAAATCAAGTCTTCTTTGCTTTTTGCCCCGATATTGCATTGTACATGAAAACGATAAATTTCTTCTTCGTCAATTTCAGTTTCAATAACCACTAAGACATCTTCGGGAATTATTGATTTTGGTATTGTAATTTCTTCATTAACGTTATATCCCGGAATTACCACGTAGATATTCTTGCTGTCATATCGTTCTACCCTGATTAAAGTCCGCCATAATTTTTCTTCTATCTTCATGGTAATATATTACTATATATGCCATGATAATGCAAGAATAAAATAAGACTTTTTAGTTAGTGGATGGGGCAAGGATAGCGGATCAAATCGCCCTCTGGGTTCCTGAATAAGGTATATTCATCTTTAAATGCCACAATATAGCTAGGAAGGACTGGAATTTTACCCCCTCCATTGGGAAGATCAACAATATAAGATGGGATAGCCAATCCGCTTAGTCTTCCCCTTAGATACTCCATAATTTCAATTCCCTTTGATATCGGGGTTCTAAAATGCTCTGTACCGCTTATTAAGTCACATTGGAATAAATAATATGGTTTTACTCTTGCTTTTAATAACCCACGGAGCAGGGTTTCCATTGTTGTAGCGTCGTCATTAACACCCTTTAATAAAACAGACTGATTACCGAGAACAATACCTGCATTTACTAATTTTGAACAGGCCTCAAGAGCCTGCGGAGTTAATTCATTTGGGTGATTGAAATGAGTGTTAATATATATTGGATGATATTTCTTCAACATATTGACCAATACGGATGTTATTCTCATTGGGAGGACAACAGGAGTCCTAGTTCCTATTCTGATAATATCAACGCTCTCAACAGATCTGACTTGTTTAATTATCGATTCCAATTTACCAGTGGACATTGTTAGCGGATCTCCTCCAGATATAATTACATCATGGATTTCTGGGTGAATCCTCAAATAATCTATCATTTTACTAAGCTGAGATTCATTAACGCAAGTATCTCTTTTACCCGCAACTCTTTTCCTAGTACAATGACGGCAATACATGGCGCAGGACGATGTTGTGATTAACAACGCTCTGTCTGGGTATCTATGGACTAATCCCGGAACAGGCATGTACTTTTCTTCTTCAAGCGGGTCTTCTTTCAAATAAGATGGATTCAATAGTTCTTCCGCCTGAGGAACACTCATTGCAAATATGGGGTCTGACAAATCGGCATTCCTAATTAAAGATGCGTAATACGGAGTAATTGCAAACGGAAATTTCACAGATGCATCATATATGCCACTCGTATTTAGGTAAGGAAACTGCTTGTTTAATTGAGAAACTGTTCTAATGCGGTTTTGCATTTGCCATTGCCAGTTGTCCCATCGCTCAATTCGTTTGATTTCGTTTTGGATAGGTAAAGTTATTGCTGATTCCATTACAGAATCAGCAATAATAGACGGAGGTTCATCGACCAACAAAGATTTTATTTCCATATAAGTTTTTTTGTTCTCCTAACATCTAATAATTAAGATGCATCAATAATATTCATTAATATTTTTTTTAAACCTTTACTATTATACATAAAATCTACGGAAAAAATCATTTATCTTCCCATTCCCACCAAATATAGTCTTTGTATCCCTTGACAGGATGAATTATATGAAAAAAACGACCACATTTAAAACGGAAACTCTTCCAATCGAACCTAATCCGCCGCCTGCCAGCGGAATCAGCCTGTTTATTCCGACATTGTTCATGAAAAGAACTCATTGTTGCCATATCTATATTCCCCAATCGTTATATCTTTAATAATCACCAAATTTCCTTATATTAATATAGTATAAATGATATGACATTTCAAGTTTTAATTCATAGAATATGACAAAGGAAGCCTCCGTCAAAATATAGAATTATATAGGGTAATATAGTTAACACTTGTTTGGAGAAAACCATGCATATAGATTCAGGAAATATGATTTTATTAAGAAAAGCGCAACATTTAGATAATGTCGAAACGATGGAAATGCTTAATGATAGAGAGCTTACAAGGGCGATCAGGGACGCCATCATAGCCGAAGAAGATGCAATAAAGCAATATGAGACTGTAGTTGATTCAACTGACAATGAAACTGTGAAAAAAACTCTACAGGATATTGCAGATGAAGAGAAAGTCCATGTTGGTGAATTGCAAAAACTCCTGTCTATTCTATTGCCGGATGAACAAGAGCTACTTGATGAGGGGGCTTCAGAGGTGGAAAACTAATCCCTTTACGATGCAGACGACAATGTTCTGCGCTACAATATCCTCCATTATGTGATGTCATATTTTCGCAACCCGGCAATAAACACTTATGATATATTTCCAATTTCCGTTTGGGCAATAATGCGGGCATATCAGTTGAAGCAACAAACATATAGTCATCATCAATGGTACTCATGTTTGTTCGTTCATTAGTATGGAGCGAATTTTTGAATGATTGTTCAGACAAATCAATTACCGTTTCCATTTTCTCTCTCAATTATTTCTAAAAATGCAACTGACCGTTGTTTTGCCGAAGAATGTATAAGTAATTCTCCTGCCTGATATCCTTGCTTTTTGACTAGGTTATCCATTAATAAGTCACAATAATCATCCCACATACTCCCATTATTTAATAATACGCCTTCAGCGTTATGCATGGCGTTTAAATCATCACAATAATCAGGAATAGTCTCTACTAAACCAGTCTTAGTATTAAGTAGCTGAGTCGGCCAGTTAGAAAGAATAGTTTCTTCGTATCCACAAAACTTGGCTATTTTGATGTTATTTTTGTCATTGGGATTTGGATTATTCATGATGCAAATTATCCTATAATTTTATTAATTTCTTGAATATCATTGGCGCTAGGATTGCATTTAACAAAATCCGTATAAAAATCATGTATGTTGGTGTATTTAGAATTTCTCAATTTTTCTTTAAATTCGTCAACTGTCAAAATCTCTTCCTGTTCTATTCCGCCTCCATTTGCTTGGTCATTCCCTTCTTCGAATCCCATACAAAAACAATGTTTACAACCCACCGCCTCCATATCCTCAGATGTATCAAAATGTCTATAGTATGGATGTCCGCATTTGCAAAGTTTAGTATTGCCATATTTCGGATTGTATTTACTTTCTTTAATTATTGATACCCTAATCGCCTCTATATATGGCGGTTCTTCGGCATTTTCTTCAATTATTGTTTTACATTTGCATTTTCCTGCACTCTTCCAATATGTCATTGCGTCCTCTTGTGGTACTTCGCATATAGTATGGCCGTGGAGTTCCATGTCCTTCTTATGCTCGGGCGTATTATCCATATCTATCGCAGTTACTACGCCACAACCTTTACATATTCTAATCAATGCTGTATTCATTAGTCTACAGCCCTCCATATTATATTAGACGAATGATTCTCTTTATAATGATCGATAGCCGCATTAATACAGAACTTCTTATTGTCATATGTCTCTGATGTGTATCCGTCTGGATCTACAAATTTGTAATCATCGAACTCATTCACATACATAGAATAGCCAGATGGAAGCTTTGGTATATATGGCATGGTGTCAAAAAGCAAATTAAAAGATACCCAAACTATCGCAAAGTAAAGAATCAACCCTAATGTAACTGATGCCAATATTACTTTAATCATTTTATTCTCCCCTCTCTACGTGATCCAATACAGGTTCGTTAATTTTTGATGCCGTACATATAAGCTCTTTTTTAAACTTGTAATCATTCCATAGAGGCACAATTAAATGCCTTTTTAACGGAATAATCATAAAGCAAACTAATATTATTTCAAATAAGCAACCAAAAAGTATCATCCAATAATCAGCTAGTTGAAATACATGGCATACAAAAAACACAGTTAAAGCTGAAGGTAAAACAACAGTATATAATATAATGAATATAGCGAGCGCAAACAGACATATGATCTTGCTACAATAACTTTTCATCTTTTCGCTCATTCTTCCTCCAATGACCACTTCAAAACAAAATTTCTAAGCTTGCCATCATTCAACACTCCCAAAAGATGTAGCGGGCCTTCACGATATTTAAACTCAAAATAACCAGTACGCTCCTCCAATTTTTCGATGCTTTCGACGCTTTGTATTGTAAATTCCTCAGAATAATCATTCCCGTAAACCGCCCAAGTCCCGACCTTCAAATTGGACGGAGTTCTTAATTCATAAACGAACGAATCATCACTATCATGAATATTAAATAAGAAATGACGAGCGGCTTTACATCTCCATTCTTTATCAATTCGAGGATAATTAGACTGTCTTAGGGCATCAACTAGATCATCGGGAATCATTTTTCGACAAGATTCGCAAATATGTATTCTATTATTGCATAACCTTTCCGCTATTTTATTATCCTCCTTGCGTTCGTGACATACATCACAATCTATTACAAATCCGCAAGGGTCTTTTGAAAATATTTCTTTAATGCTCATAATTACCTATCAGCGTTTTGCGAGAGGATGGGTAATTCCATCCCCTCGCAATTTTTATTGTTATTTATTTATGATAGGAGCCGCATTACCCGCAACAACATGACCGATTACACCAGCGCCATCCCCACCGCTAAACTGAGGAACTGTACCATTCCACTTGCCGATCCTGAGAATTTCGACTTCAAGTTCAAGCAATTTGATATACGAATCTCCGCCCTTTGATACAGCTTCGGCTTTCTTTGTAATCTCATATGCTTCAGCATCAGCCTTTACCTTACGCATCGATGCTTGATTCTGTTCAATAGATAGAATTCTCTCGTTCTCCTTAATCTGTGCAAGACGCTCAGCATCTGCCTTTTCTTCCAATGTCTGAGAGATAAAGACCTGATCAATAGCCTTCTGAATATCTATATTTTCGTAATACAGACCGCCAATTAATCCCATTGTATTATCAATTGTTATACCCATTTCGGCAAACTTGGGAATAAGTTCTTCTCTCATGGCGTCTGTAATCTCTGACTTCTTTTCACGAAGTTCATCCAGATTATATTTTGCTGCCCATGCCGTATATACTGCTTGCGCTGCATTGAAAACCTGATTGTCGATTACTTCACTAAGATGGCTATTCGGGAAGTAATACAGATATTTTGCTGCATCAATTTCTTTAATATAAGCCGTAATAGCAAATCCAGATGTTACACCAATACTATCCTTTGATTCTGCGGAAAGCCCCTGTTTAGATCTGGAAGTCCCGGACTCAACTTCGGGTGTCCATCGACGAGCTACTGGCGACCTATTAACTTTGATAATCTTAGCAGATGGAATCCATTTCCCATGATTGCGAAGCCTTCCAAGAGGAAGCCATCGCTGTGGAATTTCGACCCGTTTACTAGATACCTTTGCCTTTCAAGCAAATCAACACTTGAAAACTTTGCCTGATCCTCGCTACTGCCTTCAAGCATAATCATGAAGACTGTTTCGTTTGACTCAAATTCTTCAAGTAATGCCTTTTTGTATGGACGAATAATGCATCCAGTTGTTCCTTGCATCAGAATTGCCACTGTGAATAGACTAATAATTAATTTACGCATTTTTGTTTTCCTTTTCTTTTTTGTTCTTTACTTCTACGCCTATTTTAACCAACTTATATCCGCCAATAAGCAATATGGCGTAATAAATATAAGTCCCTACATCTCCAATCATTTCAGATGCTCGATTTGCCGTGTTAGTTGCAATCCAATCACCTGTGTTATTATTAGACTCAACCTGAGATAGCGCTATCTCATTTTGAACTGGAACCGATCCGACATCAATTCCGAATTGCACCCCAATATATACCAACGTACTGATTATTAGAAATGCTATTATTAACGTTATTCTACTCTTCATTATTTCTCCTTAGTATTTACTGCTTTATGTTCCTAAGAACTTTAACACATTTATCACACATTCTAACTCCCTCTTTTGAGTTATACACATAATAGTCTTCTAAAACATCATTGTAAAGAAGGCATTTCTGTTTACTAGAAGACGAAACATAATGACGAAAGGGGCAATCATCTCCACATGTCAATTTTTCTAAATCTGCTTTTACTGTTAGTGCGAATGTTTTCATTCTGATATATCCCATCAATTAAATAACTGGACATCATCATCTTTGCCAGTCTCAAAGGCCTTCTCAGTCTTGCTGGATGTAATAACTACAATCTCAGTCCTCTTGCGCCCAAACATACGAAGAATCTGACCAGTAGGAAATTCCACAAACATAGCATCATGCTCCCGATCCAAATCAATCAGTTCCTTCTGTCTCATCGTCCATGCATCCCTAGAAGCTACAATGATATTCTGAAGATTCTCAAATTCCTTCATATCAACATTCGGCACAGCCTCATGAATCCAATTTGCCAAAGAACCTGATGTCTTGTCGCCAGAACGTGCGGAGGCATACTCCACGAAGATTTCCTTTAGAGCATCCTTCTTGGCTTCTGGAATTTGTGCCATCTGTGAAATCTTTTTCGTCAGATTATCAAACTCGCTGGTTTGATCCGTTTGTTTGGATTCAACGGCAATAGCCAATCGAGCCTCACTATTCAGCAATCCCACTGCAAACACACCAAACATAACCAATACCGCAACCAAACTACCTAATACTATCCATGTCTTCATTTTTTATTTTCCTTTACTTATTACAAACCATAACTATATCTTATCTCACAAACAATTTTATTAGCTTCACGCAGTTTCCCCGCATCTCTTAGCTTTCTTACTTTCTTCCATCTAGGGTCTTTCCAATATTTGTCCCCAAGTAATTCTCGTTTTTCAATATACGTTTTGTTGTATTTCCCATTATACTTTCCTCAGTTGTTTTTCTTGCCATATCATGTTATTGACTGCCATTATCCCATCAAATTCTTTATCATTCAAAACAATTTCTTTACCATTAAATGTATATTTGGTAAGATCTTCAATTACTTCGCCTGTAACTTCCACTCCATCTCTAGAATATTTCCATCCAATAGGATCAGTTCTCTTTCGATATTCATCACGAAGCTTTTGTGCTTCCTTTATAACCCTTATGTGATGCGCAAAAAGTAAAACAACCCCTAATGTAAGTAAACCAAAAACAATGAATGTAATATGATAACCATTCCAATATGCAAATTGGGTCATTGACATAGTAAAAAACATCATAAAAATTCCCAACGCAAGCATTAAAAAATTGCCTATGGGGTCAGTTAATAGTCTTATGTCACGTAGATTCATATTACCTCATTCTCCTATAACCATATTTTTTCATTAATCGTTCTCTTTCCCGTGCTGATATAATTGGCCTATCTTCATCAGTAAAATCATTATAATGAGCAAATGCCCATAACCCGCCCTGCGTACCAATAAAAATAATAACCAATATCATGAATGCCCATCTTGGTGGTTCCACTCTAATGTAATCAAATTTTGACCAATCTTTAATGACATAATTCTTTCTAATCTCATTTTCTATTTTTAATAGTATATCATCATTTACGGGAAATTTCAAGAAAATAGTCTCAATATTTCGCTTTACTATCTCTTGTTCTGTCCATCCAAAGCAATACGCCCAATTTGCATTAGTCGTTCCACCATAACAAATCACGAGATCATTTTTCTTTCCACCGATCCATTTTGCCTCTTGCCATTGACCCAATTGAGAATCTAATGAGTTGAACCCAACAATAATGACATTGACCCTCTTAGTAGGCCCGAGTCGGCTATTAAGACGATCAAATTCAGTTATGTCAATCACCGTCGATGCAGTTCCAATCAATCGTGCAGATACCAGCCAATGACTATAAGGATATTCATAAACTGGTGTTCCTTCTGGCACTTTAGAGAAGCTAAATACAGATGGGGATGCTTTGATCTTGTTCTTGAATGATCGAATATCAGTAATGGGATAGACATAACCAGTTTTGTTATAGGCTACATAGATGTTTGGATCGCCGCTATCGAATCCGCTTTTATGAGGCTTTTCTGTGGTAAGATCTCCAAAATTCTGAACAATCTCATTGAAGAACTTTTTATCAATTTCCTTTGGTCGGGTTATAGATGTTTCTGCTTGCCAATGTTCAGGATGAGTTCTATGCCGGGTTTCATAATGGGAGAATTCTGATGTTGTATATGTAGAGCCATCACTACGAGTATGTGTTACTGTTTTATATATAGCGACTTGATATTCTTCAATCCACCTTGGATAATGAACTGCTCGTGTAATTTGACCTGACCAAATTTCATTGTCTGCCGTCATTCCATGAACGGCAATAGCATGAAATACTCCAGTTACAGCAAATCCAATCAGACATACACCCAGCCATTCATACCAAGTAATAGTATGGAACTTAAAATGGATGAACATCGTTACGAAGCAATAAATAATGAGCAATAGGTAAAATGGTATCATTAGCTAATCTCTATTCTTTGCGACTATAATTCTTTCATATCTCTATTTTGGTCGTCGGGGATGGATTCGAACCACCGATCTTAGAGCCGTTCCTTGCCCTACGCTTTGAAGTCGTCATCATGATATCATGAGTGACGAACGACAGGGTTACATTTACCTTCCCAACTAAGCTACCCGACGTTTTTTAATAAATCTTATTTACAAAGTTCTTCCATGAGCGGGAAAATTTCTACTTCTCGCATTACATTTATCCCTTCTTCTTTTTTATTTACCATTCGGACTAAATTCCACCAAATACCTAAGATTTATTTGGGATGTCCTATATACAATCATTTCGTTATTATATACCCCGCTCTTATGAGCCTGTGCAAAGGTGGAATCATAGCCTTTGGGAGCAGAGTTAGCTGAAAACGGACTTTTAGGAGTGTAATAATTACCCATGGCCATTTTAAGAAGGAACATAAAGCAGTTGTCATCTGATTTGCCCCCGCCCCAATATCCATAAGCATAGTTAAGAGCCTTTGTGGACTGATCAGAAGCGTAAACCCCATTTCCGAACATACGCCCAGTAACATTTGATGCATTTGACGGCGGAATAATCAATCCGCCCTTAAGAATGGAGAGTAGATTACTCGCTCTAGTCCCATGCCAAAGATCCCAAACATTATCCATCTTAGCGCCGTCTCTTTTGAACGCATCTTGAACCGTATTAATATCAATTGTATATACTTTTTTGACATCAAGGTGATAACAATTATGCATAGACTGACGAGTTTTATGGTATAAGTCCTTTATTTTCTTAATCGCCTTAGGATCGGAAACGAGTTCGAGCTTAGTTTGAAATATTTGCTCTTCGGGCTTATTATCTTTGACGGACTTTACGGGGGTTTTAGCTGCTTGCGTTAAAGAAGCTTGAAGCCCGTCAAGAATAGCATCCTGTTTCTGAACGGCAGTTAGATCGCACCAAAAATCATCAAGTTCAAGCCTTTTACGCCCAATATCCTGAGGGACAAGCATAAGATAATCCCTAGTAAGTTCCATAAGATTAGGATCATTGTACTTTTTCTTTGCTACAATATCACCAATACCTGTAATTTTATCTCTCGCTTCATCAATATTAGCCTGAGAAACAAGACCCATCGGAGTTTGGAAAAGACCTGTATCATAGTTATAAGTAATTTGGCCACCCGTCATACTTGCGATTTGATGAGCGTTAACTTTAACAAGGTAATCAATGAGTTTAAGTGCCTCAGGATTACCACCAGTTTGAATTTGCTTTTTGGCGATTTGAGATAGTTGGCTACCGCTGGTAGTTTTTGTAGAGGATGTTTTGGGTGCAGGAACGCTTGCTCCGTCTATAATTTCTATTTCTCGATATGCGATTTCACCATTACGTCCTGATTTCTTTTTAGAGCGGACTTTTGAATCTAAAAATTTCTTTCCTCCGCTGGGGAATGATTTACTTTGCCCAGTATCTCCGACTCTTCCCCATCTACAAACCACGGAATCATCATCATATAATTCTCCAATCCAAAACTTATTGTTATTGTTTACTGGGTCAGACTTTATCAGATGTACTTTCTCAACTAACGATGCCATGATTATATCCTTTCTAATTATTATTCAACTATCAATTATTCAGCATCTTCGCATATAGCAGACTGAATGTCAAGCATCTTTTTAAGAAATTATTGCAAATAATCTCATATACCTTCATGAATTGCTTTGTGCTAAAAGTCCCTCCGTCTATATCTCCGCTGATATCACTTATGGAACAATTATGCCGGATTTTCTGGCCTGATCGGGTGTGATAATACGGCTTCTATTCTCTGCCTCTTCCTGCGCTTTTTGCATTGTTTCCTGCGCCAAAAAGTCAAATTGGTCGAAGCATTCTTCAAGCTTCAATCCTTCTGGGAAATCAATCCTCATACGAATTGGACCCATATTAGATTGAACGACAAATCCGCCTATAAATGTCGCCACCGATCCGTCAAGAGGATACAAACCTGTTATTGAGCGTCCCTCATTGTCTGTATAGCTCTTAACTTCGGATATAACCTGTGCCTCCGGAGTTACTACTTCCATTTCTTCATCTGTTCCTAATGTAAAATTAGACTTATTTTCTTCTGTCATTTTTTTCTCCTATGGTTATTAATCATCTGCTAAATATTCTACTACATATTCCCGCAAAAACAAGAAAAAACGGTAGAAAAATATCTACCGTTTTTTTCTAATATAATTATTTGAGCGTTAGCGTTTAATGAATACTATTAGTCCGCCTCCGAATAGCAGAAGAGATGCGACCCATGTATTAAAGGTATATGCTATTGCTAGGGATGGGAATAATGTATTGAGACTCCATATAGTTATGAAAGGACCAAAAATTATAACAAGTATAACCGCTAAAATAAGTAATAATCCAAAAATTTCTCTCATATTTTTTCTCCTTTGATTTATAACTAAATTCCATCAATGAATCGACAAAATTATTATACATAAGATGGAGAATAAAAGAAATTAATTTTTCTTAAAAATTGGCTTGATCGCCTTATCCGTCTTACCCCTAAGAAAAACATTTACCAAACCGAGTATAACAGGGAAAAGCACCATTGCTATCTCAGGGTTGATTTGAATGGGCAATCCAAATAGTGCTGTAATCGCTGTAACTATGGCCGCAATATTTGTCCAAACTATCTTCGACTGCCACCACTCTTTACCTTCAGATACGTTACTTAAGCTTTCAATAAGGTCTCCCACTAATTCAACAGGAGTATCTTTAATTTGGCCTTCAATTTTCTCAACTTCTTCCGGCGTAGCTGGCCTATTTTCATCCCCTACTCTAATTACTCTAACTTCTGTTGAGGACGGATTACGGACGCTTGATTCTTTTGCCAAATTCTCGCTTAAGCGTTGAATTTCGTCAATGGAGGCAGGACCGACATTTCTGATTTCCAGTTCTACGGGGACTCCATCTATTTGAGTTTTTATGATCTTGCTCATGTATTTTTATTCAAGCAAGATCGCCCTTTTCCCTCTACTAAGTATTAGATTTTTCTAGGTATTCTACTCTTTCCCTGACATGCCTGAATTTCTTGCTTAAAGTTTGATCACATTTCCTCAATAGATCCATCATATCTCTCGCCTCTTGGATGTTGAGTTTGTTTACTTTCTTTTTCTGAAAATGTTCTTTTTCTTCTTTCACTATTTCACTCCCAATGAACCATATCTTCATCGGATAAATCATAGATCTTGGACATGAATCCCTTAAGAGCTAAATCCTTGGTTGTAAACTTTCCCATATCTAATCCAGCTTCTTTCGCCATAACAAAAATGACATTCTCTTTTATAGTTTTTAAATTGTCATAAACCTCTTTCATGGACAAATCTTCTCCCAAATATTGCATACGAAGTTTGTAATATTTTTGGCTATAAAATGGAGCGGTTAAACTTTCTCTGTGATCGAATCCGTAACTTCTGCGGCTGATCGCAAGAACAGGAGGAGCCTGAATTCTTTTCGCATAAGCAAATCCGTCATATAGATTCCACCATCTTTCCAAGTCGGCAACAAAAGCTCTTTTATCTCCTCCAAAATACTTGGCAACTATATCCCCATCCTCAAAGCCTAATTTCCCTTCTAAATCATCATCTATGACCCATTGTAGAATGTCAGCGGGGGTTGCCCTCTCCCACTTTTCTACCCAACTTCTAAATAGCAAATCATGATAGGGGTAAATAATAGGGTCTCCCTTCCCCTCATCGACATTTTGATCGTTGTTTAATTCTGCCGAAGGCTTAACTGCGAGTATGCCATAGGGAATGATCATCTCATCACTACTATCATTTATATACTCAGCAAGCTTGTACACGTCTGTCTTCCATACGTCAGCTAATGGGCACAAAAATCCGGACAAATCCCCATAGAGAGTCGTATACCCTACGGTTGCCTCAGACTTATTGGCGTTGCAAGTGAAAACCCCGCCTACTGAAGAAGCAATGGCCGCAAGAATTCTGGAAGAACGATCTCTTGCCTGAATGTTCTCGAAAACGAATTTACTAACATCAAATCCTTCTTTTAATAATTGTTCTCTAGTGTGATCAATACTACATCCAATAGGAATTATACTATATTTACATCCCAGATTTTTAGCCAAGTCTTTTGCCAAGTCTTTTGTGGTTTGAGAATTAAAAGAGCTAGGCATGTTAATAAGATAAATATTTTCCGGAGGAAGAATTTCAGAAAACAACGCCGCAACAACAGCCGAATCAATCCCGCCGGATACACCAATTACTACTTTATTAACTCCTATCTGCTGAAGAAATTTTTCGATTCCATAACAAATTGATGAATACAAATCTTCAATATCATCGCTTGACGAACCAATGGCGCTCTCTTCATATGATCCTGTACGAGCATCTAAATCCAAGCTTAAAACTTCAAGGCTTTCTTCAAAAGGAGCAGAAAGGTCAAACTGCGCACCATTAATATCATAAAGACAACTATTCCCATCGAAAGTATAAATTGTTTTCCCGTTATTTTGAATGCCCACATTATTTATATAGGCAATCATAACATTATTATTTTTAGCTCTTTGAGAGAAAAGCCTGTTCCTTTTTTGGTTCTTCCCCATGGTAAACGGAGAACAACTCATATTGACTATCAGATCGCATTTGGGTGCGAGTACATCTATAGGAGAGAATGAATAATCTGTATCCCAAGCGTCTTCACAGAGTAAGAATCCAATCTTAATTCCATTTATTGTTAAGGATGGCTCATAGGCCTTATCAATGAATTCAGAAAATGAAACCTTTGTACTTGGCTCTGAAAGATATGAATCAGTCAATTGCTTACGCTTGTCATAAAAGTGGCGATTATCATCAAATTCCCTGTAGTTTGGCTGTAAAGTTTTTGTGACAGTTGTGACCAATTGCCCGTTTGATGCTATAAAACAGCAATTATATTTACGGATTCTGCCGTCTTCGTTTTTATTTTTAGGATCTGTTTTGACATTCCCGAAGGCTATAGTTATTCCTTGAGAAGCTTCAATTATTTTCTTACCGCATTCTTCACAATCTTCTAGAAAATCAGGACGTTCCCACATATCTCCAAGAAGGTATCCCGGAATGCATAATTCTGGGAATATCAATAGATCCGATGCTTCAGCTTTAGCTTCTTTGATATACTTCAACATTTTTTCAGTGTTGACCCTAGGGAGACCGGGAGCGACCTCAATTTGCCCGAAACATATACTTATTTTTTGTTCAATTGACATAATTCAAATCCTTATCGATACAATCATAATTTTCTAGTTACTATATCATATATGGGCTTTAAGTCAAGATATAATAATCAGTTTCTAATTTCTTTCCAGCTCATAAAATATAATTCTTTCGACAAAAATCTCTTTAAAAGATTTATATCAATATACCAATCGCCCTGAGGATACAAATATACTTTATCTCCCCATACAACACCATGACCATCATTCCCCGGTTTCATAGTAACTTCTGAAAATGGCGCATATATAAACCCGTCAAAACTCCCGTTTGGTTGCACTAAAATAGGATCTTCTGCCCTAGAAAAAATACTGAAAGACAATGGCGATGGGCTATTTATGTCGCTACCTGGGCCTGCATACATTTCTCCGTCCAGATAAATGTTAACGGGACCGTTTGAGTCATCAATTGTTAATACACAGTCTGGACCGATTTGAATATCAGTGAGATAATAATTTCCCGCCTCTAGTGTAACAAATTGAGTTGCAGTATTTTTCTTCATAAATAGTTCCGTACCGACTACTGCCTGAGGAGGATCTACCAATAAATTGTTATTATTAACAGGTTGCATATATTCGATAAATTGTGATTCAATTTCTCCTCCAATAGCGCCGAGCGGATCTTCTTCAAATCTTCCAAAATCAACTATTGGAGCTGCTAAATCCCCCACAATTACAGCAGGTATCCCATCAGGTGACTGTCCAATCTCTATCTCTCCGTCGATAAATACTCCGGGAGATATTTCTATTAAAAAATTTGAACCGATGGTTGCTTCTGATGAACTGTCTGAAGGAATAGGATTAAATGTACTTATGGAATCATAGCTATAAATATTCACCAAAGGTTGTATGTTTAATCTTAAATCCCCCAACAGCCCTGCCATAAGGAGAGGTTTTCTGGCCACAACCACCTTAACCGTAGCGCTAGAATTATTCTTCTTTCCTGTACATTCATAGCAATATATACCCTCAGATATCTTATGTATATTAGTGATAGGCAAGAATGTAAATCCTTCGGGAGGCTCATAAAAAACTGAGTTATCCCCATCCACAAATATAAGAGTATCCTCTTTAAGCTGTTGCTCTATTAATCCCCTAACATAAAAAATACCCGCATCGGCCTGACAAAAAGCTTCAACTCCTTCTCTATAATTGTTAGAAATATAGATGTCCGTCCTCATAGCGTTGTATGCATATACCCCCACTATAGATAAAAACGCCAGCATTATCATAACAGTGAATAAGGTTAAACCGGATTTATTCTCGTTGTTCATTTTTCTAACTGCTCCCTTATTTTATGTAATTTTCAACTCTTCATTTTTGCAGTATATAATTCTTTCCCATCAATATAATGTATAACCCCGGAGATATTAAATATTCTTTTTGTAGCGTCGAATGGGGGATTGTCAATTATCTTAACACCTTCATCTTTAAATATTTCTACAGAATCTTCTAAGGCAAGAACTGCGACTCCATTGGGCATTACTGTTAAATTGATGTCGGCATAGGGAACATCCGCAACAACTCTAACAGTATAATTAGAATATGTTGCGCCAAACGATAATACAAAGCGATAATATTTACCACTTTTTTCAGCCATAATAGCACAAACATTTCGCTCGGATTTTGCGCCTAGAATGCGATAACCATCAAGTTCTTTTACTGGAAGATGAGCGCAGAGACCTTTCGCATAGGGTAACGTAACATACTTCTTGTTTAATATATCTTGAATTATAACCCCATTAAACATTTGCGTCGATAAGTCCATTACAGAAGCGGATTGCCTACAGGAATGTATAAGCTTATTCCCCATGCGGCTAAATGTGTTTTCCATTAAACGTCCGTCATATATTGTATAAATACAGCCGTTTCTAGCCATCATGGAATTTGCAGATATTGAACCAAACTCTTGACCTTTCTCGCAATAAAATCTGGCTATCCCGTTTTTTTGAATACAAATTATAGGGTCAACTCCCTCCGATTCGCACATTAACACTTCATCTGCCCCATCAATATTAACAGGTACGATTGCCCTGCCCCTGTGTATATTAGTTTTGCCTATTAAATAGTTAACCCCAATAAAGTTAAAGACTCGATTAATTAGCTCAGAACAAGTTTCTATAAGTTTTGTTTCAAAAGATTTACTAGCCGTAATAAATTTAAATGAATTTGGGACAACTATAAGTAAATTGTCTGACATATCAGGCGGAGAGCATCTAGCTCCATTGACAAAAATATCTCGCAACCATTCTATATGACTTTTGGGTATAACAGACAAATCCGAGCAAGTTCTAGGTAAAATAACTTTAGGATCGAATACAGATACGCCTTCATCCATGCGATTTGTCCACTCAGCGGGTTTATAATCGGGATGTTTGCCTTTATAAGGATGTATGCCAATCCACATCTGAAACGATAAAATGGCAAATGAATACCAATCGCTTCCTTCATTCCATCGCTGTTTTCTAATCTGCCTATCTCTGACGCTTTCCATTATCGCCGTAGCCCTGAATGATGGGGTTTCATAGCTATCGACATCAATAAAATATATGTTATCGAATTTAGGAGAAACCAGCTCGTTCATTTCATTCAAGTCAACTACTAAGCAATTTGCCTTATGTATGTTCTTAATAGTTTGCTGCATTTCAACAACGAGATTATTTATCATGTCATCGCTAATCCCACTTTTAACTTTAAATGTCTTTGTGAAGAGTTTACATAAAGGATGCGTATCAGGTTTGAAAGGAGTTGCATACCCTACAGGGGAGCTTCCTGATTTATAAACAATATGCTTTGGTACGAGGACTCGTTTGTCTTTAATCTCCCGCAATTCTTCTATCTTTTGAATGGGTATCATCCGAGAGGGATCGTGATATATCTTTATTGCAAGATCATTCTTCGCATAGACATTCGCCTCGCCGCCAGCCCCAAGGTAATTATTGTCTGTTACGACAACATTTCCAATTCCCTCAATATTATATGCGATTTTTGGCATGATTTATCCAACTAAAATGGCAGATATAGAAATATCATCGTAATGAGAGATATTTAATTTCTTATTAGACTTCCCCATCGTCTTCATTCTTCTTTGAATGAAAACTCCATTTCTGTTTTTGATAGCATTGAATTCGTTCATTATTTTAATATGAGGGACTGTGTTTGTTTCATTTCCCTCATTTTTCAAGAAACTTTTAGCGCCATCGGATGTTACAGATATAAAATCAACGTCCTTCCATTGAGAATTGCAAGCTCCATATAAACCATAATCATATGCTAAAATCTGGTTAGAGTTTTTTGTTTCTATTTCTCCTCCGTCCAAAATATAACGATCAATAAGGACTGGAAGATTACCATAAACACCCATATATGCAATTTTTCTGGGTTCATCTGTTTGATAGGACAAATAAAGAGGCGCTCCACTCAAAAATGTCACATCCATCATATGTTGCGACCCATCCTTTAATTGTACAAAAACAGATCCGTCACCGTATACAAAAGAATGAGCATTCCCGAATTTATCTGCAACAGCCACAACAAGCGTACAGTCGGCACATAATGGATCTAGACCAAGTTGACGTTCAATCAATCTAGTTGTAACAATTGATTGGTTCCGTAAAAATTCACTAACCATTTCTTGAGTCGTGTTTTCGAATATTGTTGAATCCTTATCTGCCCAAATCTTTTTTAAGGCTTCTCTTGCGGAATAGGCTAAAATTCTGGCCCCTGTATCTACTTGGGCGCACTGATTATGAGACGTCGTGCATCCGTCCGTTACAATGGCAAAACTTATATTCTCATTAATATTGCCGGAAATTGCAAAATCTTGGCAAACTTCATGAGAGTTACCTATTTCAAAATAGCTATCTGTATTCATATTTATTGCCTATTTATGCGCCAATACTAAATATCTTCCGTGAATTATTAGGGCTTAACAAAGATATTACTCTTTATTTTCCTGAATCCGAACTTGACAGTAAGAAGCTTCCCCCACTTATCCTCATCTTCGGATGACCCATAGAACATAAAAAACAATGACCCGCTCCCCGAATCATATTTTTGTTTTTTAGATTTAATTTTCATTTTTTAAACCTTCCTGATAATAGCAACGGCCTCAGATACGTCCTTGCCCTGTACTTTCTTACCCGCACTCTTCAAAAATCCCATCGCCATGCCTACAGCGGGGCCATCTGATTTTGCCGATAAAATTCTATCCCTGAACTCTTCTAATAGAACTATAATATTTTCTACAGATTCATAACTGGGCAAGAACTTTTCATAGATCGCTATTTCTATCTTTGCTCTTTTGTCAGATTCCAGCCAAGCATCGGTACAGGACTCAGCGCCAATTTTTTCAGATATCCCTTCAAGTGTGCTTTGATAAGCGTTTTCTTTAAAAGAAATGAGTGTTTTTTCAACCATCGTATCATCGGCTTCGTTTTTCCCTTCACGAGACATCTTAGATTGGATTTCTCCTATAAGCGTCCTTAAAATGTCTCGCTCTTCTGCTTCGCCAGACTTCATACACTCTAAAATTCTCTTTTTGATATCGCTATATATACTCATATTACTCCTCGCTTTATGACGCAATTTCTCTTTCTTGTGATTTCTTCTGTATAGATAACCATGATGGAATAACAAAATTTCCTTTAATGACTCCATATTTAGGGTATTGTTTACCACCCATTCCTCTCATATATAAATGCCTTTTCAGAACCACTCTATTCGTATCGACATTAAGTATGTTGAACCCTTTCGAAGTAACTTTAATAAACAAACAATTAGGATAAAAACTTTGGCCAGAAAATACAGACATTCTATCGCCAATTTCTAATGTTTCGATATGGCCTGCAAATCCGTTTTTATACTTAATCATATTTCGCTCCTATTGTAAGAAGGGGTGGAGAGTTCAGTACTACTCCACCCCAAGCTCCTCACCATGTCAGAAACTTAATTTGTTTCCGCTTAAAATGTCAATAATGAAGATGATACGGCAGAAGATCCGCTAGCAAGCGCCTGTGAAGTAGACGATATACTTTTACTAACATATCCTGCAAGTTTAGCTAATGCCTTGTCGGGCGAGCTATTATTAAACAATTCAGTTAAATCGACAAACTGATCTAGTTCGGCAGTATTTTTGAACTTATCAAGATATATCTTTAGATGATCTTCGTCATACCCCACCCCAATTAGAATAACTGCTATTGATTCCAGTTTTTCATCCGATCTAACTTTTTGCAATAATTTCTTAATAGTAGAAGCAGTATTCTTCGAGGCATTATCTCCTCCATCCGTCAATACATAGATAACCGCATTCGCAGTCATATCGCCCTGATCTATAAGCAACTTGCCATAATCTGCTGTAGCTTCAACAGAAGTGTGCGTTGCGTCAAATAGAGCGGTACATCCTTTTATTGTCAAACAATTGTCATATTCATTGGGATCAATGTCGCCCAAAAGACGAAACCCATGAACTTCGTTGACGTTATCTCCGAAAGAAACTAAACGCAGTAGAAGGTTATCTGCTCTAGGTGAACTTTGGCATGATTTAAGAATCGCCTTAAGACAATCTTCTAGTTGTTTAACCCATCCAGATACTGATCCTGAGACATCCACAACAACGGTAGCCAATGTATATTCAGAAGCGCCCAAGGAATCAAGTCCTACAGCGCTGAATCCATAACGGGAAGCCGTCTGTAGATTCGTCATATCAGTAGTTTCATTTGTAATATCAGGCATATTTTACCCCTTTAGTTAATTAAAGATAAATCCTTATTATGCAAGATAATCTTTAGTTGTGGTTGATTTTACGCCGAGAGCTATCATATCATCGAAAAACTGTTTTCCAAGATTTTCGAATCCCGTTACATCACTCATAGCGTCCTCAAGAAGAATGAACTTCTGAGCGTGTTCCTTGCCAAGTTCCCCGATAAGATCACGAAAACTATGATTGACACAATGGCTTCTTGCTTCGCCAGCGATCAAAATTTCGTCAGCTTCAGAAATAACCTTAATGAGATCAGTGTTTAACATCGTTGATGGATCAGACGGATCTATTACATCTGCCCTGAAAACGCTATAGTGCTCAGTAAATACGTTTGAACCCTTAACCTGATAATCTACTTTCTTAAAGCGATCTTTGCACCAATTTGACAATGAGTCAGCAAGAGGCTGCTGAATTGTCCATCCTTCTGTACCGATAATACAGTGAGGAGGCCAAATACAAAGAGGGTAGCGCCCGTTGGAAGCTAAGGCTTTAACATAATCAACTGCTCGCTGGCGGCATGTTGGCCTAGTAGTTGTCCATACACCCTTGACAACATCCTCTTCTGTAATAATAGTAAAGGGATTAGGATGCGCTCCGTTAGAATCAATCCAGAATATAGGGTGAGCAATGTCTACTTCATTGTGGCTATCCAGCGTAACGTGGATATCATCAATTTTATTGCGCAAACGGTCAACCATTGCCGCTAAACGAATCATGTCTTGATCTGCATCCTGAACAAAAAGAGCGCCGTTTGGACTACAGAAATCTCGCTGAGGATCAATCGTCAACAAATGTATCTTCATATTTATTCCTTTCAATTATATTCAATCTTATTCAACAACCCCATTATACTATAACTAGACCAAAAATCAAGTAATTTAAGCAAAGTTTATTTTAGTGAATATTAGCCAGCCTCTATCCACCTATTTATTGAATCAATTGTAGTATTATCCAATTGCTGCTCTAGAATAGCTTGTTTAGCGGCTCGAAGTATCATATTCCTGATTTTCCGTTTGTATTCCATAGATACAGGAAAACAATTTGCAATGTCCGTAGATATGTCAAATACTGTATTTTTACTCATCTTCTTCCTCCGTTTGTACACCAAATTCTTTGGCGAATTTCCCCTTAAGATTCATTGATAACGCAATTTTCTTCGGTTCTATTTTCTTAAGTTCTTGTTCAACAGTTGTCCCGTTTTTTCTGACGGAAAACAATAAACCTTTTTCAAATGAATATTCAGTAAGAGGCATCATTGTCAAAGCGAACTCTTTCTGATCTTTAATGTCTTTTACCTTATTCCATGTATTTGTAATACGATTTATTGCTTCGAGATATTCTTCCTCAACAAATTTGAAGTATTTGAGATCTTCCTCAAAATATTTCAAATACTCGTGATGTTCATTCTCCATAATAAGAAAGAGAATTCGCTTAGGTGAAATACCTCCATTAGCCCTCATATTAGCGATAGCTACATAACGAGGGTTTTTCACCTTCACACGAAAATGAGAGCCATTTGTATTTTCATATACCAAGACAACTCCCTCGTCCATGGCGGGAAATCCATGAACTAATGAGATTAAATTAGTAGCATCATCGACCTCGTAATTTTTTGGTCGGGTTATACCCCATGATTTTTCCAAGTCATCTAGCTCTTTGGCAGTTAGTTCCTTATAGTCAAGGCTCTCTAGGTTCCACCGGCCTCCGATTAAAGTTATTCCTGTATTAGGATAAGCGGTCACGATCCTATTCGCTGGCCCCGTTAGTTCAAAAACAATAGTTTGCTGATGGCAATTAGACTTGGAAAGTTTTTCTTTCAAATCCTTATCTACGCCCCAGAATATTTCAGAAAATGTGGTTCCGAAATTAGTTTGACCCTCAGCATGGGCCATCTTTCTAGTTGAAGCGCACCAATCTTCTCCGTCCCAATATACAGATATGAGAGACCCATCTAGTTTTTCTTGCACTAGAGAGTTTTGCAAGGGGAACGGCATAAACTTGTTATTTCCATCGTATATTGTAGATGAAAAAGGATCGATAGTAATTCTTTGCATTAAAGGATTTTCTTTAAGAACACGATCTTCTACGCCTTCTCCCCAATTATAGAACCTATCGAACGAGCGAGCCATTACTGACCAATCAGACTTACGGAGAATAAGCGCTCGGCATTCATCACAAATAGGATGAAACCTCGGCGATTCTATTTGATCGTAATTCAAGACAATTCGGTCATCATATTCACGAACGTCTATATGGAATTCATCTATCAGAGATTTAAGACCTTTTTCTCGTAAATACTTTTGAACATGCATTGTCATAATATTTCTCCATTGTTTACGTCATTGTATATGATTCGATGATAAATGTCAAGCAATTTTTGCAGCTTTATTCTGATTGTCCTTTCCCCATAAAGGTCGTAAATTTAAATAATGAAAACATTTTTGCTGTTCTTTTACATCTGTCAAGTCAAATTTTGCACAAGGAATGATATGATCTATTTGCCATCCCGTTCTACCTCCATAGTTTGACCACTTCATACCATCCGAAAATATCGATAACTATGCCTGTCAGGAGACTTCTTATCTTTGTAAAAGTTATGTATAGATAGATCTTCTTTACAAATTGAACATGTTTTAGTTTGCATAATTGACCTCTAATCCTATCAGCCAAACATTAACATATTCTTCTACATCGTTGTGTAAGTCGAATATTATATCAATCCCATCTATTCGCAATTTATCTAATCTTTTCGATGCAATTTCGCTCAATCGCACTACAATTTCTATTTCGTCTTTCATTTTTGGTCGCTCTCCTTAACTGGAATAAAAAAGGCTCGTCCCCAAGTAGGTGAAAGCGACCAAACTCCCAGATCCTACTTAGGTAGAGCCTTATTAAATATCTAATTTCTACGAGTTTATTGGTCGCTCTCATGTACATATTATACAAGAAAAGCCAACAAAACTCCTTTAAAAGAATGCGGCAAATTTCTCTTCAACAAAACTAGCTTCAACGTCATTTTTTATGATGGCATTAATGTTTTCGTGTCCCACTAACTCAAGCCAGTTGTGGTTCTGTATTCCGTCTAACCACTTAATAACATCTTTATGCGATGCTTTGTTTTTGAATTTGAAATTATAGTCAAGAGATCCACTTTTGTATCTACTCAATCTCGTTACAATAATATTATTAAACACAGATTTAATGTGCTCAAGTGTTATTTTAATTCCTTCTTCTTGAATAATTTTAAGGAGCCTTAAGCGACACTCTTTGATATTATCATCCATTATGTCGGTTCCATAGATAGTTTTCAATGCCTCTGATGGATCATGTCCTAGTTTTATTTTACGCTTCAAAACACATACGAGCATATTTCCATTCCCGCAAGCAGGATCAAGAAAAGTTTTCCCTTCTTCCCATGATTCTTTTCCATATTCATTTAACTTGTCGAGCATTTGATTAACCAACCATGCCGGAGTAAAATCCTCAGCAGTTTGTTTTTTTCGATTTTGGCGTTTGGTACAAGTTTTTGTGGTGGTTTTCATATTTCGTTCCAAAAATCTTTGCGGAAAGTTGCTATCATGTTCTTGTCATAAACATTGCCACCATTATCTCTATAACCCATTATTGTTTTCCTGAATTCATCAGAATTCATAACATTTTGTATTTTTTCTAAATTTGTTTTTTTATCAGCTATTCCAAATGCGAATTGAGTTAATCCGTACTCCCCATTTTTGTCAACAATTGGCATAGTATGACCATTGCAACATATGACCTTAGGAATTCCAAAAAATTGTTCTTTTTTGCTTGAGTACCAAAACTTAACTTCTCCTTTGATTGTTACAGAATAAACACAAGGGTATTTAAATTCATCGGTTTGTATTGGTGACATCGTTCCGTCTTTTGCTCTTGCTTGAGTATGATATTCACAGTTCCATAACAAATTGACTTTTTCTTCTCCTTCTTTTGCGACGAGAGACAAAACATCTTTCACATTGGAGTTGGGAATGAAAGGAGCGTTTTTCAAATCAATTGAATTTGATTCACCATCATAGTCTACAACTTGCGTATTGGTCTCTGATTTTTTGTTTTGAGCAATATACCAATCATAATCGGTTTGGCAAGAAAATGTTTTCCTTCCGTCTTCCAGTCCATGCATTTCAAGATAATGAATTTGTTTTGACTTAATTAATTCGCCAATTTTGCCCTCGGGTCTTCTCCACCTATTAGGGTGAATAGCACAAACATATCCATCATCTTTCGCCAATTCAAAGGATTTCCTAACAAAATCTTCCCACAGCGATGTTCCACATTTTCCTCTCCCTTCGTGCTCTTTGGCTTTAGGGGCCTGATAAGGCGGATTCATAATAACAACATCAAATTTCATAGTAATCTTCTCCCGTAAGAATCGGCTTAAATTAACCAATTCGACATTCAACCCCGCATACCTATTCAACTGAGCGAATTTGCTCTTCTCAACACAATCAGTAAAGAACCAAATCTGATTTGCCTTAACTCCATAATCATACATTAAAACTTCAGCAAATTCAAGATTAAAAACAGAGAAGTTCGCTCCTTCAAACTTCCTCTTATACTTCTTCAGGCGTCCAATCATATCCTTGCAAAGCGAATAAGGAGTAAAAACGTTCTGTAGATTGCCTATATTTGGCAAATCTATAGAAAACTTCTCATAAACACTTCTAACAGCTTGAGCATCCAATATTTTTTCTTGACTCATTAAATATCCTTTACCATTTAAGATATGAAAAGATTAACATATCCGACAAGCAATGTCAATAATATTTACAATCCCATAGCCTTAAGTTCATCCCATACATCCTTCTCTTTTTGAGTCAACTTATCTTCCATGATAATTTTCTCCATAACACAAACTTTTTCATATTCATGTTTGAATTCTTCTATATGAGATTTTACTTGTTTCTTTTTCTTAGTGATTTTATTGACAGTATCAATTTCGTCTTCATCGCTTAAACCCTCAACATTATCTATAACTGTATGCTGTTGAGGGATGTAGCCGTACTCTCTTCTGACACGATCTATAATAAATCTAAAACGAGCCTCGATACCTTCAGAATCGATCATATATGATGGGATGATAACCCATGCATAAGGTTTAATCCATCCTATTGTTCGGTCATTAGGGCTAATTTCTTCATTGTAAAAACGCTTACGATCTTCAGGATGAAGTCTAGTTGACCTGCCAATATTCTGAATTAATTTAGACTCTTCACAATTCCTAAATGGCATTATTCCTGTAACACCGGGGACATCAATCCCTTCCCCAATCATATCGACATGAAAAATCAAAGCCCTCTCGTTATGACCCATAGCTTTAAGTTTTTTCAACATATGATATTTCTTGATATTTGTTACAGGAGGTTCAAAGAACTCTCCATCATTAACCATCCCAAATTCAGAAGATAAGGCAAATAGATGGATATCAGGGTAATTTGTCTTAAAATGTTCAAGCGCTTTTGTCTTAAACATCTGAAGTAGATCCTGCTGTCCTCTACAAACGACAAGAACTTTAGCGCCTATATTTTCAGCATCATAAGACACTTCTTTTATCTTATTTTCATGATGTTTAAATGCTTCTACGATAGATTGAAACATCATTTCGTAATCCGTATCAATGCGGCATTCGTTAGAAGATCGAACAACATGAAGATAAGGAGGAACCATTTCTCCTGCGTCAATCAATTCCTTTGCAGATTTTGTGTAAATTATATTATCAAACACGTCCTCGTTGTTCATGCCCAAACCGTCATCGGAATCTGTTACCTTTTCAGTCGCAGTGAAGAAGATATTACTATCAGTAGGTAATTTAGCGGCCCTATGAAAATTTCTAGAAACTAGATTATGAGCTTCGTCATTAATTGTCATATTGGGAACCAATCCACTTTCAGCCAGTCTTTCAGAGGAATGATAAGTGCTGAAGATAACCAAAGGCATATTTTTCTTTTTACAATCCTCATAGACCTTAGCAACTTCTTGGGGATTTGTAGTGGATAGAATTTTTCTATACCCCCACCCTTCTTGTTGCATCAATTCAGCATATTCTGTTTCATCTTTTTTGCCCGAATTGAAATTAACATATCGAGCATTTATTTTTGCCATAGCGAATTCTTTAATAAAATCATCAGCTAATTGGAAGCAAAGAAGAATACGACTCGAATTAACTTTAATGATGGGGGCGATTACTTTTTTACGCCTTAGCGCTTTGATTGAATCAATTGCTGTATGGACCTCAATTATGGTTTTCCCTGTTCCAGTGGGAAGAAGTACTTTACCCTTACCGTTTTTATCATTTTTGATTGCGTCTTTTGCTTCTTTTTGATGCTGTCTTAAAACGATGGGGGTACGTTTGTGGCTAGGAGCAAAACGGTTATTTTTTACTGATTCGTAAAATCGTTTCCACCATTCAGGACGATTATCGTACATTCTTCGTAAAGAATCTCTGTTAAGTACTCTCACTTTGTCTTTGAGCATCTTTTGACGAGTTCTTTCATCTACCTTTTGGCCTGTTGTGACAATAAGCATATTTGTTTTTGAATTGATAGGAACTGCGAAGTCATTCCAAGACGCAGTAAGAAAATTAGAAAGGTGATCTGCATTTGCTGTCAAGACATAATTACCGGCCCTGTACTTCACCTGAACTGTAGCTGGATTTCCATCTTCGCCTGCCCCAAATCCATCAACGCCGACATCATCGTCTTCTGCATCAGTAATAGGTTTGTAGTTGTAAATACCAATACGATTGTCTTCAGGCGCTGTTCGGATCATAAATTCAGTAAACAACTCTAAAGCATCACCTTTGAATTTATTTTCATCCATCCTGTCGGAGTACTTTGCTGACAAAGTTTTAATTTTACCACAAAAGGCGTTAATCGTACAAACAACTTCGCCATCTTTATTGAAGAATAATTCATCAATGTCAGGACATTTATTTATAAAAGGATGCGTAAGTTTAATAGTATTCATAATATTGCTCCAATTCGGTCAGGATAATCGGTAACAATTATCGAAAATTCTTCCCGAAGTTTATCGAGACCGTTTTCCCTAATATATTTTTGTACTTCCATCATAAAACAAATCCTATCATAAATTAATGTAATGAGTCAAGACATTTCCCTTATATTCTTCGTCGTCTTCGTAATTCTCGTCTTCTATGACATGCCCGCATTTAGTACAGGTAAGCCTCATATTAATGCAAGCATGACATGGTGGATGTCCAAGATGGCAGGTGCATTCTTCTCCGAATGGCCATTGCAACTCCATTGCCCCGTTACATCCGTCTATTCTGCACCATTTACCCTCTTCATCCATAATGTCTTTAATATTATTGGGCATTATTATCTCCGCTAATTAAAGACTATTTATGTGATTTCGATTTCTTCCTCTGTTTATGCGCCTTATCCAATTTTCCGAACATGGGATTAGTCATTCTTGCCATACTAAACCCTGTTTTAAATGATTCATTTACTGTATATCCCAAAATTTCTTCAACTTCAGATATATCTTTGTATGCATAATCTATTTTGACGCTATTACCCATTTCTACCATCCCCTTCTTTTATTGCAGTCTCTATAATATTTAATTGTTTCCTGTTTCCAGCATCCCTTCCAATCCGATTTACGAGCGAAACGACGATTTAAAACGGCCATGGATTCTAGATTATCTTCGCAGATTTCATCCCATATATCAAACCAAGCCATTCCATAATGCGCTCCTTTAGGCGGTTTCCAAGTCATTATGTTGTCATTAATGATGGTTAAACGATCCCCGAATTTCTTTTGATAATGATCGCCAACAAGATTAATAACATCTTTGCTCAAATCTATAACCGTTACATGGTCAACTTCAGGATTCATAAGACAACCATTAATAACGACTCCCAATCCCAGCCCTCCGACTAAGCAATGTCCTTTCGCTTGATAAATTGCCCCAAGATGATCACTAATTTCATCAAATGTATCGGACATAATTACCAAGCCGCCTCTAGTTAAACGAGTGTATTTTCCCGGAACAAAAAAAGATCCTCTTCCGCCAAAAGAAAATGATGCTCTTATATTCTGAAATTTAGCATCTTCTGCGGTTATCTCAAATCTATCTATCTTCCATTCGCCGGATGATCCCTCGGGTACGTCACTCACTTTATATTCTTCCCAGCAATTCATTTTATATGTCTCCTAACTATTCTTTCCCATGTATCTTTTATTTCTTTCTGAATGTCTTCATCGCAGTCTTCAAAGGCATCTCCAATCCCGCTTCGATCAGTTAGATCCTCTACTATATCAGATACAATTTTTTCAGCCAAGTCAGATTTGCCATTCTTTTCCACTTTTTACTCCCATTTCACATTATCAAAATTTAATTTTCTTAATATATTTTTCGCCTTTCTCAGTAAGAACTCGCCCTCTCGTCGTACTTTGGAGTAACCCAAGTTCCCTAGGACGAACTTCAATTTCAGATTCGATATTGTCAGTGTTAAGCATCATAGATAGCGCTATGTTGGCAACAGAAATTGGTCCGCAAGTGCTAACGATATGAAGAAGCTCAACTTCCTGACGGTTTAAACCAAGAGGATAAATCTCAAAGATATTCTTCAATCTTCCCCAACCTATTTTAGAAAGGATAGGAGTATTCTTTTGGTTAAGATAGCGAGATATCTTTCCGGCCAATTGAAAGGCGTCTCTACCTCTTCCCCTGCAAGCATTAGTAAGGTCTTCTTTATTGCAACAAAAATACGCATCAGGACAATAAAGATGAAGCATTGCCAACAAATCATCGTGGTTGTACGAATCAAAAAAGATTCTTTCGCAACGATTAACTAATGGCCCGAACATACGATGGGCATCTGTTGTTGCGAAAATAACATTTATATTTCGCATATCAAACTCTATACTCCACTCTTTATAGTTCAAATAATTTTTATGATCAGAAGACGGGTTAAGCAACGATAAGAGCGCCGTTGTCACCTCTGAATTCAAACGATGCGATTCATCAAAGAATAATGTCGCAGGAGTATCACCTATAACTCTACCAAGAAGAATCTCATTGACAAGATCTTCTTGATCATCTAACATACCACTATTTACTTCAATAAAACGCCTACCCATACAATTGGCAATCTTTTCGGCGATATACGTTTTCCCTAATCCATGAGAACCCGTCAGCAAAAATGTTGGCAACGGAGTACTCATATCATGCGTCTCTATAAAAAACGCCATTTTCTTTATCGCTGAAGCTTGCCCAATAACTTTATCAAATTTAGGAGTTATTTCAGTTAAAGGACTACTCTTCGTAATCAATTTTATTTTTCCATTTTTCATATCTAAAGCCTATCATAAGATATTAAATAAGTCAAGATGTTTTCTTCGGCCTACCCCTCTTATTTTTT